>OHAU01000008.1_pt1 | contig 265683 bp, 186 predicted proteins | sample 1577181 | NCBI WGS metagenome assembly OHAU01 (sample SAMEA3541472, study PRJEB24748) | human gut metagenome | biome: human gut; feature: human-associated habitat; material: faeces | place: China | collected 2012
GCGTGAGCGGGTACAGGCGCGTGCCGGACCCGCCGGCGAGGATGATGCCTTTCATAGAATTCCTCTCAGTTGACAATCGTTAGGCAAAAGCTGCTAATTGCAAACAACGATTAGACAAACATATTTATTAAAATTATATGCGCCAGCAGCGGCTTCCTCCTCATTCTCTTTAAAACGGACAGTAGAAACACGTAACTCTTTCTGCATTTATCGCGAGGTAGGAAATGAATAAGTACAATGAGCAGTGTCCAACAAACGAAAGGCAAACAATGCGAGTCGAAACAACCGGAGTATGCAGAGGAAACTGGAAAATCTACCAGCAGCTTAAAATAGAAGGCATCCATGAAGGCTCCAGCATAAAAGCTCAAGCGGCAACGGTTGACGACCGCCGTTTACCTTTGTCTCTTCTAAAATTCAAGGACAATAACGGCGAATCAGACTCATACGTTCTTGTAATCCCCGACCCCGACACCCGATCCATTAAAGTTGAGTTTAGCGAAATCGGCAAAGACGGTCGTAACCTGAGCAGCGACTCCCTTTCGCTCAATTGCAAGAACATCAAATGGGAGTCGCGTCTTAACTACAAAATTAAACCTGACATGTGCAGCAAACTCAGAAATTACGATGACGTTTCAGAGTTTGAGATGGCGACGATTGATTTTTGGCAGTGCATCGAAGATTCAAACGAGTATATCCTGAGGTGCACGGTTAGAACACCGTACCGCAACGACTCGCAAATCAAACTTCGCTGCCTCGATCGGTTCCTCAATGAGGTTGAGCTGAGCATAGTCAACTTCGGCTCAAATGTAACGAGTGTTGGATTTACATCCGAGAAAAAACAACTTGAAACACAGCTCTCGATCCGCATGCCAAAGGCGTTTGATCGTTACTACTTTATAATTGGCGATCAAAATCACCCTTCATTCAGTGCATTTGACTGCTTAACGCCTGATAAATTAGGCTTGCTTCTTGAGGAGACCAACTTCCTCTTTACCCATGCGCAGTTTGACCCTGAATACCCCGAATGGTTTACAGAGCATAAGGCAACCATTGGCGCACTGGAGAAGCAGAGAAAAATCGTCTTCAATAGCGCTCCGAAATTCAGCATCATTGTCCCTCTTTACAACACGCCCATTTCGTTTTTTAACGATATGGTCGAATCCGTAAAAAACCAGTCTTATGCAAACTGGGAGCTCCTCCTAGTTAATGCAAGCCCTGACAATCAGGAACTAAAGGCTCGCGTTGAGCAGGAAACAGCCCGCGACAACAGAATTAAGTCAATTAATCTTACCGAAAATAAGGGTATTTCCGAAAACACAAACGCAGGCGTTGCCGTAGCTTCGGGCGATTTCGTTAGCTTCTTTGACCATGACGACATTCTTGAACCGGACTTGTTGTTCTCATATGCCGAGGCAATTGAAAACAATAATGGCGTCGATCTTCTTTATTGTGATGAAGATAAACTCATGCCCGATGGAAAGTTAGCGCAGCCGTTCTTTAAGCCGGATTTCAATATCGATCTGCTCAGAAACAATAACTATATCTGCCACATGCTTACCATCCGTAAGTCCCTGCTAGACACTCTAGAGCCGAACACAAAAGAGTTCGATGGAGCACAGGATCATAATCTGACTCTCCGCGCCGTGGAAAAGGCAAGGAAAGTTCATCATGTTGCGAAGGTTCTATACCACTGGCGCCTAAGCGAGACCTCCACCGCAGCAAATGCCGATAGCAAGCCGTATGCCACTATCGCAGGTATCAAAGCGGTCCAGAGTCATTTGGACAGGCTTGGGCTCAATGCGAAGGTCGAACAAGCGCGTCGTCCCTTTACATATAAAGTAACCTACGCTGTGCCAGATTCCCACCCACTCGTGTCAATTATCATCCCGACTAAAGACCACGCCGACATTCTCAACAACTGCATTACATCAATTGTTGAGAAATCAACGTACGACAATTACGAGCTCGTCATAATCGAAAACAACAGCACAGAAAAGGTGACGTTCGATTATTACGATAAGTTGCAAGCAAAATATCCTGACATCGTTCGTCTTGTAACTTGGGAACACGAATTCAATTTCTCCAAGCTCATGAACTTTGGCGTTGCTCACGCCAAGGGCGACTATCTCTTGCTATTGAATAACGATACTGAGGTAATTACGCCCAATTGGATCGAGACCATGCTTGGCATCTGCGCACGTGAGGATGTTGGCGCAGTCGGTGCAAAACTCTACTATCCCGACAACACCATTCAGCACGCGGGCCTATGCGTCACTGGCGGCGTGGCGGGACATCTTTGCCAGAGCATGCCAAGGAATAATTGGGGCTACTTTGCACTCAACGATGCGCAACAAGACTTCAGCGCTGTCACTGCAGCTTGCATAATGACCAAGCGTAGCGAATATGAGAAAGTCGGAGGTTTCACCGAAGAGCTTCAAGTTGCATTTAATGATGTTGACTTTTGCTTAAAGCTACGCGAGATTAACGACCTGATCGTATACACGCCCGAAGTCGAGCTCTATCACTACGAGTCGATTTCTAGAGGCGTTGAAAACAATACGGAAAAGCAGATTCGGTTCCACAAAGAAGTCGCATACATGAATTATCGCTGGGCAAAATACTATGTCGAAGGCGATCCGTACATTAACCCAAATTTCAGCGTGGGAGAACCCGGAAATCGCTACTATCATTTATAAAGTGTTAGCTTCATTCTGCGCTTTCTAATTTTAACCTTATTAAAATGCGACTAATAGATAAGGGAATCGAGGGTCAACCCTCGATTCCCTTACTATGAATAATTGCATTCCATACATGATATACAGTTAAGAAGCGTTTGTGATTCGATACACAAGCAGGCGTTGATTCCGCATGCTGGCCAGAATCCGCATCATTCCAAAGGCGTATTTAAAACCCAGCCCCACTGTGGTATAGCGGTAGTGTGGTAGTAGTTCAGCCACCAAGCAAGTGATGTTGTCCTGATGTAACCGATGTTATCCATAACCATACCGTTTCCGATATAAATAGCAATATGGCCCCAGCGGGCACCAGCACTTGTATGAGTATGCGTAGGGACCGCAACGATCATTCCAACTTTAAGCTGAGATATATCTCGGCTGTAACACCAATTCCAGAACATGTCGCATGCGTCGCCGTTGGGATATGACCCCAGCACGGGGTAAAACACATGGCTAACCCACTCCGAGCACAGTCCCGCCCCAGGAGAAGGAACGCTATGGCAACGATTAACGATCTGGGACTGCAAGGAGGCGCGCGCGGAGTGCTCAGGCTCCACCCAAGCACCTGAGGCATTAAAGAAATACTCGGAGTCTCCAATTCTGTTCCAGCCATTTACCATTTGTCCAGAAGACATAAGGTAGTACCACGTTCCATCATCATCGAGGAACCAGCCAGTATTCATAGCTCCGGATTCGTTGTCGAGGTGATACCACCTACCGTCAATGAATCGCCAACCGCGCTGCAGAACCCCATCTGAGTCTGTGTAAAACCACACCTGTGCAGCTGAGGACCAATACCAGCCAGCGACAGGCTTTCCCTCGGGATCCCTGAGCTTAATTCCACCCGCGCCGTCCTTGACGCCCGAAAGCACAATCGCACCACTGCTGCACGCATAATATACGTTTTCATCTTGTGAGAAGACCCAAGTGTTGCACTTTAATGCACCGCCGCTATCCGGATCCAAATAATAAATGGAGCCATTTACAGTTTGAAATCCTTCCAGCATGGCGCCATTATTATTGGGGTCTAGCAAATACCAGCTAGAACCATTGTAAAACCACCCGGTACGAATCTCTCCCGATGCGTTGGAGCAATACCATGCCCCATCGTTAATAAACCAACCGGAGCTCATAGAACCGGATTCGGAAAAATGATACAAAGAGCCGTTAACAAGCCTAAAGCCCGTAGCCATTAATCCAGAAGGCTCAAGCCAGTACCAAGTATTGCCAAGGAGTAACCACCCGGTCTGCATAGCGCCCGAACTGTCCAAATAGTACCAGCTATCATCAATTAAAACCCAGCCGGTCTTCATTGAACCCGATGTCTCGTCAAGGTAGAACCAGCGCCCACCGGTGGCAGCCCATCCCTTCAAATGTGCACAGGAGTTAGAAAATAAATGCCAGCCATCGTTCAAGTATTTCCAGCCAGTAGCTGCATAACCTTCGGAATCAAAATAATACTCCGCCCCTCTAATGGACAGAAAACAGTTTGACGGCCAACCACCAGCCTCATATCTCCACCACCATTTACCGTTTTGGTAGGCCCAAGAACCAGGAAGAGCGATGTTATTATCAGAGGAACGAACGATCTGGAACGACAGTTGAGAGGTAACGCCGGCGTAATTCCCTAGCCCATTCACTCTTATAGTGGCGCAGCCAGGGGCAACATTATCTGAATACGTGACTTCATAATCGATTCCGCTTGCTAGCACAGAACCGCTGGCAGTCAAAACAGAGACATCAGGAGTAATCACATCGCCAGTATATTCATATATCGACGAATCGATAGATGCTTTGAAATTATCGGAATCCAAAGTCAAACGATCGCTACCTGATGTCCCAAATGCTTCCTGACCCGATTGAACCAAAGAGCCATCAGTGCCTTCAGCCACGCAATCTTCAGTTAATGAAAATGCGATTGCGGGCCATAAAAGAGAGATGAAACAAATAGATGTTAGACAAACCACGCTGATTAAACTCAGATGTCGATTTTTCATCATTTTTCTCTTCTCGCCAAATCAAATTAACCTTTGAATATCCAGATGCAGTCGACCCAGAGATGCAGTTCCCAAATTAATTAATATGCAAGACAACTCGCTTGATACGTTGCACCAGATAAAACGATAAGACACTCAACATAGGGATTGTCTATTTGTTAGACAATCCACAACCAGCAGTCGAGCGCGATCAATGGTGCACAAACTTAGGAGCCCTAATGAGGGATAGCCGAAGGAACTGAATCAAACCATGTATTGAGCTCATTCATGATCAGACCTTTTCTCAAGCTCTTTTTCGAGCAGGGCAATCCTATGAGTAAGGTTTTTGATCGCCAAAACATGACGACTCGCGGCAACGCTAAGAGACAGAGAGATTGCAAGCAACAGCACGATTGCACCCAAAAAAAGGAAATTGGCCGGGTTGACAAACCCAATAGCTGTTGAGCAACTATAAATAATCTGAGGACATAAATCACAGATCAAGGCCGCCATACACATCAAAATCCACAGCAAAGAGTACTTAAGAAGCATCTTTCCGTTGGACACGAGACGTAAAACATAGACGAGGAATCCGCCGAAAAAGAGGGCCGCACCAATCCTCAAAATAAGATTCATTATTTGTCTCCCCTATGAACCCAGCACACAAGGACAATGGCTAACGTAACCTTGACCATATAGTAGACGGAAGAGAAGCCCCCGATAGATGAACGTCCACCTTGGCGCTCATTCATCTTTACAGGCGCTTCCATAACGGGAAGACCAAGCTTCATAGCCAAAGCAATCGACTCTGGCTCCGGGTAGTCATCAGGATAACTCTTGCAGAACAGGTCGATAGCATCTTTATTGCAGGCCCTAAAGCCAGAAGTGGGATCGGTGACCACCTTACCCGTAAGCAACTCGAGCAAAAATGAAAGCCACCTGATTCCAACACGACGCATAAAAGTTGATTGAAAACCATCAGTCTCAACCAGAAATCGAGAGCCTATCGCCAAACTCGCACCGCTCTCAATCAGCTTTACAAGCTCAGGAATATAAGAAGGATCATGTTGGCCATCGCCGTCAACCTGAATGTCGATATCATAGCCAAATCTCTGGGCATATTTATGGCCCGCTTGGACCGCTCCACCGATACCAAGGTTCTGCGGCAAATCCAATATGTTGATACCATGCTCTCGACAAAGCTCAAGCGTTGTATCTTGTGAGCCGTCGTTGATTACGACATAGTCATAACCCGCAGCTTTTATAGCTGCAACGGTATTGAGAATGCACTCCTGTTCGTTATAGGCAGGAATTATTACGAGAACACGCAGATGTCCTTTTGAACATGTCGTTGAAGTAAAAGACAATCGAGATTCATCCATTCCAAAAACAGTTGGCTCTTAGCGACGCCCAAAGAATTTGCGACTCTTACAGTCCAACGCATAGCTTAACTCAGACTTAAGTTTACTGTATCCTGTCTAACCATTAGGAAGTTACATCTCAAGCTTAGATATTTAGCTTGCTCAACTAGGGCACACATGGAGTCCCCATCCATCACCGCAGGAAAAGGACCCCTTGCAGTTCTGCCTCAAATACGGGGCGCATGTCCTGAGCGAACCCTCAACGCCGTCCCATTCGATCCAATCGAATCCAACTAATTGCCCACTCCTACTATAACCATGACCTATATCGCTAATTTAGAAAAAACGGATATACAGAAGCTCGAACATCACAAAATACAGCAGCGCAAATGGAGCCCCGAGCATAAAGGCTGTAACTTTAGCCTTCACCTCCTCATCGCAGTAAATAGGGAACCTGAGCAATAGACAGGCAAAAGGTATTATCAAAGGTATGAGATATCGCGCTTGGACACCCGCAACTGTCTGGCTTCCAACTCCTGTAAAAGCGATGTATAGAGCCAAAGCAACTAGGTGGCAAGTAGCAAGAACCAGGAATAGAGTCCAAACAATTCCGCAACGGCTAAGCTTTATTTTAGTATCTTTTTCATTATCAATAATGCAAATAGCTTCAAACAGCATGATGGGGAGATACGAAAGCCATGGGAACAGATTAGACACGTCCCCAAGATAAGCCATATTCGTTGATATTGAATTGAGAAACGCCGGGGTCAGCATCGATCCAAAAACGAAATTCGAGATTACAGCTATAGTTCCAACTGGATTTGCAAGCACTCCCGTCGTTTGACCAGCCGTAGAGACTTCGGAGCCACCACGTGCATCAGAAATATTATTTACGACAGATGAGAAATATGGCGTCAAGAAAGATAGGATCATAATGGCACAAACGAATAGAGCAGTACCAATCAAGATACGTCTTTGCTTGCTTGAAACATATTTATTTGCAGGAATTAAAAGCGCAAGTCCAAATAAGGGAAAATAAATCGCTTTAGCTGCAAACCCGATTGCAAAAGATAGTAGAAATGCGAAGAACGTTTTAGCAGAAATATCCTCTTCAGAAATAAGCATCTTCAACAAAAGAGCTGTTCCTAGCAAACTGAACGATATCACACAGGGATCATACGAGTAACTGGCTGCCATTAACACAGCAGACGGGAACAACGCAATACAAGTGAAAAGACATTTTCTGCAAGGGGCTATACGAATTGCGATTCCGCAGATAACTGCATACGCAAACAAATTAAAAATTTTACCCAATGCAAATTTGATAGAGAATGGGAGATGAAGCAAGCGACCCAAACAAAGGCCGATAGATGAAGGAATATAGGCAATTTTAGAAAGAGCCACACTATCAAAACAATTAAAACGTTCGATACCTTCAGCTAAATCATTTTTATCAGCCTCTCTGACCAATTGCTCAACAGAGCCACGGTTAAACTCTCTTGTTTCATCTATTGGGTACTTACCCAAAGCTGCATCCAAACTAAAGCCGTCCCCCATATAAAACTGCTCGACTATCATTCGGTCAGAATTTGTTATTTCAGCATTTGTGAGGTAGGAAAAACTGTTTGCATTTCCATAGTGGACCTCATCATCCCATGTCAAAAAATTTGTAACGGGAAAGCAAATAATTACGGATAGACCAATTGAGACAATGCATGCGAAAGCGAACAGTTCGGGCTTCAGATAAGAAATGCCCCCATTAATAGCAATCAATCCGATCAAAACCGTAATGGGCAAAGCAGACGCGAACAACACCGTCTTTGACTTATCGAGCGGAATGCCAATAAAAGCGATTAAAACAGCAAAGCCAACAAAAACCGCCAAATAAAAGAAACACTTCTTAGCATCAGTTTTCTTAACCGAGGTTACGAAGCTCTTCATCAGGCCATAGCAAAGCTCAATTCCCTGGAACGCTAAAACTAAATGAAAGCATATAACCAGACCTGAGATATTCCATGCACCAAGACCGAAGGGGCCAAACGTCTTCGCGCCAGCCAATATGATGAAAACTAGCAGAAAGCTGCTGAGGATACTGGACGCGACGAGAACGGTTATCTGACGAATAGCATCACCGCTCGACTGTGATTTCGGTTGCAAATATAAGCACGCAACAGCAACGACATCGCAAAAGAGTTCAAGAATGAATAGATTTAAATTCTTATAGTGCAATGATGTCGCGACAGCTAACAAAAGAAGTCCCAGCCCAAAGATGGCAAGCGCGTACTCGCTTTTCTTAATTGCAGGATTATTCAAAACGTGCATCTCCAACTAAAGACAAAATCGAATAGGATAAGTCGACAATAACAAATTCGGGTCTTAGATCCAACTTCACTCAAAAGCTAAGTAAAAGCCAGCCAAGTATCACTTAGCAAATACAAAACGCCTTCTCGACATCTATAGCAGTGGCGTCCCAGCTATATCGATTTTCAACAAGGGCCCTAGAGTTTCGAGACTGTAGAGAAAGCAGCTTTCGATCATCAAAAAGCCTGCATAATGCCGAAACCACCTCATCAGATGACATGGACTGAATTATCGTGCCGTAGCTATCATCTGGAATAAGCTCGTGCGCGCCTCCCACATCTGTTACCACAGCAGGCGTTCCGCAAGCTGAAGCCTCAAGAAGTACCGTCGAAAAGCCTTCGGACCGAGTTGGAAGACAAAGCACATCTGCTTGCTGAAGTAAGGAGGAAATGTCCTCTGCGCTACATCTCCCAAGCCAAAACAAGTTCGACGAACAGGCTTCCTTGACTTCATTGGCCAGCGGACCATCCCCTGCAAGAACAAAACAAATATCACGCTTGGTAATATCCTTTGCGCGAGCTGCCTCAATAATTGAATAAATTCCCTTTTCAGGAATAAACCGCCCAACAAAAGCCACAACTAAAGATGATTGAGGGACACCTAATTCTGATCGGAAATCTCTACCCGAAGAGATGCTCCTATAAATTGAAGCATTGATTGAGTTCGATATTACGCCCTTTGCACCGATATTAAAATGCTGAAGCCATTCAACGCTTTTAGAAGAAATCCCATAGAAATCAGGTTCAAACGTCTTTACGCGATCAGTAATCCAATCCTCATATCGGCGCACAAAATAATCAAGGAATGGCTGATTGAAAGAAAGATACGCTGAACCATGGTCGAGAACGACGGCCCTAGTGTTATGATCCACAGCAAACTTCAGCCCTTCGAGTGAGAGGGGGAAAAGCCTCGTGTTGATAAGTACGCCGTCCCACTCATAATCATCAAGGCTTTGCAGGAGCCGGTAATAATCGCCGGTTTTTTTGGGAAGAGGAAGCCTTCCATCAAGCAATGAAATACATGGAAGCCGAATTATCTCGAGACCGTTTTCGACTGAATGACCGACTCCTACGCGCATTGAATCATTAGTAACGATAACCACCCTGTCGCCGCGGGCAGCTAGGGCATGAGCGAGACCATCGACAAAATTACCAATTCCACTAAGTTGCGGGTGATAATGATGGGTGAAAATACAAATAGAAGAACTCATTACATAACCTCATCTGGTAAAGATTTCATATCCTTAATTCTGCGCAGTCCAGACTTCACCATCCCCAAAGTCAAGCAGAAGAGGAAGATGGGTATGTCGATTTTCCGGCTCCGGAATTTTCTTCCATTCGCCATACATCGTTGTAAGATATTTATCCGTCATACGAGGAACGGGGAATTCACTGCCTTCGAAAACCGCACTGCTCAGAGGGAAAATCTCTGAAATAGGCACTGGCGCCATATTCGGCCAGCTTAACGTCAGACAATAATCAGAGACCTCACCCGTATTTGAGTCGGCAATACAGGAGTCGAACAAATCCTGGTAAGAGCATGCGCCTCGAGAAACCAGTCGTTCCACTACGTGTATAGCAGAACAACCAATTTGCTCGAGTTGTCCAAGGAACCCTTTATGAGGGACAACAATGGAAGAAGAGTGATATAAATAAGCTCTTTTCTGTGCAATTGATGCAGTTCGGACTTGTTTTGCACGAAGGCGTTTATCTGTATAGAGCTGGTCATATGGAAAGATGTCGACAAAAATACCCATCGAACTGGAAGCCTCTCGAGCCTCCTGATTCTCGAAGCGAGTTTCATCGCGATACACCTTAGCAAACATCGCAGCATAGCCAATAGTATTCCGCGATGTATGGAGCGAATATCCTTCCGGTAAACCATCCTCGGCTAAAGAGCAAAAGCGGTCATAGTCTGAACGCATCATTCCGATATCTATATCATCATCCCAAGGGATAAACCCCCTATGACGCATTGCTCCTAAACATGTTCCGCCATCAAGCCACCACCTGATGCCGTGCTTAGAGCAGAATGCAGCGACAACCTGAAGGATATCCAATTCAGTGTTTTGAAGCTTTAATAGCGCGTGAGCTTTAGACATCATCGGCCTATCTCTTTTCCCCAAACCATTCTTGCGTCTGTTTCCCCAAAACAAAAGACTGATAAATAAGGCAAATAGCATTGGATATAAGCGCCGTTACAGTAGGGCCATTTAAGCCAAACAACACTTGCGCGGGAGCCATGACAGCAACAGCACTGATTAAGGACAATATGCTGCCAACAAATACCCCTCGGTAGTTATCAAGAGAAACCAGCAAATCGTTGACAAACCAAGCAATGCCAGTCAAAAAAGCACAAGCCAACATAGGCTGAAGGAGATCAGAATGTTTGGCTATTCCAGCGCCATAAAACAAAGACAGCAATAATTTGCCGAAAAAGAAAAGCGCAACTGCTGATATGACGCCGACAAATAAAATACCGGCAAGTATTTTACCTATAAGCGTAAAAAAGGACTTTTCCCTAGAATAGTAACGCTCTACTAAATAACCTAATAAAGGATTATAGATATACGTCGCACCCATTTGGATAATTGCCACGGGAGCAGCAACTGATGCATAAATGCCTAGAGCAGAATCTCCGAATGTATAAGATAAATACTGCCTTGGAATATTCGGCGCCGCAGAAGCAGCAATGCCGCCCAGAACGATGGGCAAACAGCCACATAGGAAAGCTCTGACCTTCGCTTGGGTAATTCCAAGTTTGATTGCAGAGATTCGATTTGATCTCGGATAATCGTAAATAACACCGATACCTATAGTCACTACCGTCATTAGCAACAATGCACCTTCGAGGCTATTTAACAGCCCAAAGACAACAATGAACGAAAGGAGAGAACCAATGCCCTGCATTATGAGGGATTTCCCAATATAGTCCATCCTATGGCCAACCTGATCATTGGCATGCATGACATCAATAACTAAGCCGGCGGTTTTATAGAGAGCATACAAAAGAACAGCAGGCACCGTATCAATACGACACGTCGCAATGGAATAGACGGCCAACATTGCAAACGCCATAAACGTAGTAAAGAAACGAAAAGTCAGGTATTCACCAGCAGAGTTTTTCCTTTCAACATCTGCAATTTGTACCGTGTACATCCTGTATTGGGCCAATTGAGAAAACATGTTGAAAATAGACATAGCAAGGGAATAAATTCCAGCAGCACTATATCCATCAGACAGTCGAACGACCAATATAGTGATTAGCCATTGACAGCCTAAATTCGTCAACGAGCCAACGGTATTCCAGAACATATTGTGTTTAATCGAAAGAGTCTTCTCTGTGGCTTCCACAAATATAAGCGCCCTTCTGAACAAGTCGCGATTCGGATACGAAGCTATTTTGCTTCTTTAATCATGTTTAAAATCAAAAGAAACAGCCAATTCGGTACAAGTCGCATAACGATTTCAGCTTTAGCAATGGACGGGCAAGCTCGTCGATATTTAAGCAAGCCAATTATGGAGCGTCGCTCTCTTGCATCGGCGAACCCCATTATTTCCTTTAGGTGCGGTGAATCAGGAAATCTTTCGGCAAATTGCTTAGCTGTATCAACCCTGTTTTTAACTCTTGTTAAATACCAATCATCTTTTGAAGCAACACCCGCAAGGAATCCAGTTTCATTCCCGCCATGTCGACGATACTTAACCAAGGGAGTCGTTGTAAAACTGCACTTCCCCAGTTCGCTGCAGCCCAATGTCAACCACAAATCATGTGCAGTGGATTCCGGAAAGGGAATCATCGACTTAGCAGCACTCGCATCTAGCATGAGAGCCATACCAATGCCGTAGCATACACTTGCAGCCTGAATAGTAATATCCTCTCCGGAGCACCAATTTACTTCAGGCGAATTTGGATGAGCTTTTCTGTAGCTCTCTACCAGCATGTTTCCGTTTTCGTCGATTACCGATCTATCGCAAACATCAAGAATTGAGCCTTCTTCTAGCATATGGTTGAGCGAAACTTGAACTCTGTTAGGCTCCCAAATATCATCTTGATCGCAAAATACTACGTAATCCCCTTCTGCCAAAGAGAGTAGTGCCTCGAACGATTTGACATAACCGAGATTTTTATCGCCATGATAATAACGATAGGCGTTTTTCTTTATATGCTCTTGGATAAACCCCTCTAAAGAGGCCGATTCGGGGCAGTCATTTCTGACCAAAAGCGTAACCGGAAACGTTTGTTCATCAATCGAATCAAGTTGAGCGGCGAAAAACTTAAGATCAGGTTTATATGCTGAAAGAAGTACGCATACGCCTGTACCATTTCCCTTTTCTATTTCCAAAAATCCTCCCAAAGTCATGTTTTCAAGATTAGCAAAGCAATCATTAGAGATTTAAGGTGTTGTTTATTACGCTCAAAAAAGACAGGAGAAGGCTCGGCCTTTAGATAATACATGGCGGCAAATTGAATGGTGCTCCCGTAATTTTTAACACCAACACCGACATCTCGCCCCCCTAGAGGGAGCGAGATGGTTGGCTTTTCAAAATAATCTGAAAAGGAAGCTCGTAGAGAATTAAAATCCTGCGCACCGGAAGTGCATACAGTTTATGACTGCCTTCTCATGAAACCGCTTGCCAAATCAAAGCACCTCAATTGGAAAAGAGTCCCTTAAGAATCAGTGTCTTTCTCCCACCTTTAAAGACACTTGTCCAATATCAATAGGTAACAACCTTTGTTCCATAAGGTATGTTATCGTAAATCCATTTTGCGTTCTGGATCTCAAGGCGCACACATCCTGCAGAGGATGGAACGCCCATCGTGGGATCCATCACCCGGTTACTGTTGACGTAGTAGGGCGAAGAATGGAATAGATAATCACCGTAGAACTGTGTGTAGTAATAGCAAGTATATCCATGCCCAAAGGAGTATCCCTTTCCGTAGACTTGGTACTCCCCTATCACAGTTGGCGTACTGGCTTTTCCCGTCGAACATACATATCGACGGTTTAAGGACCAATTATTCCATGACCCAGTGTAGATGCTCGTGATACAACGCGACGTATCGACAAGTATCAGCCAATTTGTATTGCTTGAATAACTTTGAGCTTTAGCGTCCATATAGTCTGACACCCACGCGCCGTTAGCCATGAAGTAATTCCAGGATCCGTCCACAACGCGCCAGCCAGTAGCCATAGCCCCACTAGCATCAAGCCAATACCAGGTGCCGCCCAAATTGAGCCATCCCGTCTGCATATAACCAGACGAATTCAAGTAATACCAATATCCGTTAACGGCAACCCAACCGGTTTTCATAACGTAAGTAGATGGATCTAAATAGAACCAGGAGCCATCCTTGCTCAGCCAGCCAGATCGTGCATAGCCAGCGGTCTCATCAAAGAAGTACCATTTTCCGTTAACGTTCTGCCAGCCGACGCTCAAGGAGCCATTAGTCGGATCAGCATAGAAAATGCAGCCACCAAGCGTCACGAAACCGCGCGCTTCGACCAATTCGCCATCGCCGTTTGAAGTAAATAACTTCCCATTGCGCAATGTTCCGCACAACGAGCAGTCAGAACCAGCAAAAGCCTTAGACGGACCATCCTGAACCGAGTCAAGGACATCTACCCATTCACGACAAGCAACAGCGCCTGAGCCTTTTGCATAATAGCTTTTCCCATTTACAGAAAAATGCCCGAGCAGCATTTTGCCGTCGACGGCAGGATCAAGATAATAGTATTGGCTACCGTCCTTCAGCCAACCCGTCTTTACAATACCCGATGCATTAGATGGCTCAGCGTAATACCAGTCTCCATCGCTCATAAACCAGCCGAGTGACAGCGCTCCCGTTGAAGAAAAATGATACCGATTCGATCCGATGGAAAAAAAGCCGGTAACCATTCTATTGTCATTTGCGATATCGAGCCAATACCAAGCGCCGTTCACCGAACGCCAGCCCGACGCAAGTGCGCCGGAACCGTCTGCGTAATACCAGTCCGTACCATCAAACGCCCAACCAACAGCCATTGCACCGGAATCCGATAAATAATAACGTGATGAGCCAACGGAAACGATTCCCCTAGACATAGCACCATCATTGGCGGGATCAAGCCAATACCAGTTATTGCCAGTTTGAAGCCAACCGGTTAAGACTTCACCATTGCTACCCCAATACCATAAACCGTTATCAAGACACCATCCATTAATCAGTCCATAGGTTCCAAGAAGATAAGGATGCCCATCGATAACACGTCGCCCAGTAACCATGGAACAGCCGTCAAGGGAGTCAAACCAGTACCATTGGCCTCCGATAAGCTGCCAACCATTTGCCAAAGCGCCTGATGGACTCGCGTAATACCACTTATTGTCAGTAAAAATCCAGCCGCAACTCATCGCGCCGTCACGAGCGGGGTCCAAATAAAACAACGAGCCGTCAACATTCTGCATTCCGGTCAAACGGCAGTCGTCAAGATAGTAATACCAGGACAAACCGTCCCATTGCCATCCAGATAGTTTTTCCGTCGTCGACGAGTCTTGGCTTTCGACAACCTGTGGATTCGAATCTTCCGCTGTTTTGCCAGCATAATCGTTGGAATCTTGAGCGAGACCGCCGCCGACAAAAGCACCCGACCCTTCCGTCGAGTCGCGCTCTACGATATCGTTATTCGCCCCCTCTTCCACGGCATAAGCAGTGCAAGAAAACGCGGGGGCGAAAACCGAGAGCGAGGCGGATAGTAGCACCAAGCCGATTGCTCGCCAGCAAATTCGATGATCAATCCGAGCATTCATTTCAGGCCCCCAACCGGTACCGACTGTCTTACAAGGAATCAATTAGATAAACGGACGGGCTGCGCCGATCACATTTCCCCTAGCGCTGACGGGATGAATACCGACACCCTGATGAGGCCAGGAGTCAATCATCATACCGCCGCCAAGTGCGATTGCGATATGCCCGCGATAATAAATCACATCGCCACGCTGAATCGAGCTGGTGCTCACGGGCATAAAGATGTTGCTTCGATACCAATTCATCGAATTGTAGGTTTGGCTTGGATCCCAGCGATGGTTATAAGGGTTGTAAACACCCATATCCATGCCAGTAGCATAAAGACATTGCAAGACAAAACCAGAGCAATCAACAGCCCCGCCGGGAGCGGTAGACCAAGGCTCAATATATTGCGTACCGATATATTCGTAAGCACGCTGAATAAAGGCATTCACGCAATCTTCCCGCGTCGCTTCGACAGAAATGCGAGAAGGAGTCACATAGGTAAAGTAGCCAGTGCAGTAGCTAGGCAACTGAACAGTCCAAGAGCTGACCTGGGGATACTGCGGAGGATTTTGCCAGCCAACCTTGTCGCACTGGCCATCGCTCCAGAAAATTCGACGCACGCCATCGATGGTTCTTGCGCCTGTTGCCATAGCACCGCTGCCGTCTAGCCAATACCACTTACCCGAATCTTTAAGCCAGCCAACATGCATGCTGCCGTTGGAGTCAAGGTAATACCATGTTCCATTGAGGCATTTCCAACCAGTTGCCATTTTTCCGTCGGCGTTTAGGTAATACCATGCACCGTCAGTAAAAACCCATCCAGTTTTCATCGCACCAGAATCGGCATCAAGCCAATACCAATCGCCATCAATCTGCAGCCATCCACGATGAATGACGCCCGTTCCGGGCTCAGCATAAAACCTTTGATTTGCAACATTAACCCAACCGGACGCAACCTGCCAGCCATCAGCTCCAGCTGTTTTTAGGATAGTACCGTTTTCGCGGATCACATCTTTGCAAAGATATCCATTGCCATCGGCATATCTTTCTACGCCGTCTTTAACGGTAATCCAGCTTGACACCACAAGTCTACCGCTCAGGTTTGCGAAACAATCGTTGCCGCCCACCTCAAATAAGCCCGTTTTCATGAGATGGCTAGCAGGGTCCAGGTAATACCAACTCGCGCCCTCTTTATACCAGCCAGAAATAAGCGCGCCAGATTCAGAGGCAAAATACCAGCCGTCCTCGGACTGAGCCCAACCAATAGCCATAGTCCCATTCGAATTCAAATAATATGCTGCATTGCCAAGGTCTAAATACCCAACAGACATTTTGCCGTCGGAAGCCGGATCGAGATAATACCAGGTTCCGTTAACGAGTTGCCAGCCAGTGACCGCAATACCATTAGAGCAGTAATACCAATCTACTCCATCTTTGAACCATCCATTTACGAGGCCATAGTCGCCAAAAATGTAGGTACTTCCATCGATCTCGTGACGACCTTTGAACATAGCCAGCGTCTGAGAGTCAAAATAATAGCGAGTCCCACCTATCGTCTGCCATGACGAAGCAAGTGCGCCCGATGGATATGCCCAGTACCAATTCCCGTCAACGAGAATCCAGCCGGTTTTCATAGCACCAGTGGCATCTAAATAGTATTTCCCGCTCCCGAGGTCGACAAAACCAACCTGCATTATATGGGTGGCAGGATCCAGGTAATACCATGTGCCGTCTTGATAAAACCAATCAGCAGCTAAATCGCCTCCAGCATTGGCATAAAACCAATTTCCATCTGAGTTACGTAGCCAGCAGTTCTGATATAGCGCGCCAAAAGGCGTTGCGGCATTGCCGTCATTCGCATAAAACGAAGCAGTCGATCCGCCAGCATCGGTCACATTGAAATAACCTGTCTGCATTGCACCATCATTGGCCGGATCAAGCCAATACCAATAGCCCCCGCTTTGCAGCCAGCCAGTTTGGTGTTTACCGTTTTTTCCGTAATACCAAACTCCAGACGACTCGTCTCGTTGCCAGCCATCTTTTATGACGGAAGAATTATCAGGTTGCAAATCATCGGAAACCACAGAAGAAAAATCCGCTTTTGACTCAATACTCTGAGCCTCAACGGAATCCTGTGCAAACGCGACATTCGCACTCAGGGGCAAGCAGCAAGCAGTGATTAATGACGCAGCAGCACAAACAAGCGTGGCCTTCTTTTCGAATCGATACATAAGCGACCCTCCCAGATATCCTATTTAGTTATTTTAATCCACCTTTCGAGATTGATTTTCGCTACTTTCTGTTCAGTCTATGTAGCTAAATACAATTGATTGAACATATCGTTCAATCATTCTATTCTTTTCCTAAGCAATGAACATCTTAATTGGAGGCCTGCAGTGGAACTGACCAAGCGTAACTTTACAGTTCTGTACGAATACCTAAAGAACCCATATGCCAGCCAGCGAGAAGTTGCCGAGCGCACCGGCCTTTCACTTGGATCAGTAAACGCAGCGAATAAAGAGCTCACGAATGAGGGGCTTCTCGAATCGGACAGCCTAACCGACGGCGGTTACGAAGCGCTTCATCCCTATAAGGTTGAAAACGCAGTGATATTGGCTGCGGGGCTTTCGAGCCGCTTTGCTCCCATTTCGTATGAAAAGCCCAAAGGCCTTTTAAAAGTACGTGGTGAGATCCTCATTGAGCGACAGATTAGGCAGCTGCAAGACGCAGGTATCAGCAATATCACCGTCGTTGTCGGCTATAAAAAAGAATATTTCTTCTATCTCGAAAGCAAGTTCGGCGTCTCGATTGTCGTCAACAACGAATATGCATCCAAAAATAACCACGCATCGCTTATGTGCGTAAAAGAGCGGCTTGGCAACACCTATATTTGCTCAAGCGATGATTACCTTCTAAACAATCCGTTCGAAGCATACGTTTGGAAAGCATTTTATTCTGCTCAATATGCTGAAGGCGCCACCAAAGAATGGTGCATTCAAACCGGAGCAATGGACAGAATTACCAATGTTACGATTGGCGGTTCCGATGCTTGGTATATGCTCGGACATGTCTACTTTGATAAAGCCTTCTCGCTTGCATTTAAGCAGATTCTCGAAACGGAATATAACAAGCCCGAAACAACGGACAAGCTTTGGGAAGATCTATATATCGAGCACATCAAGGAGCTCGATATGGTTATCAAGAAGTATCCTGAGGGCGAGATCAACGAATTCGATTCTCTTGATGAGCTGCGTGCCTTTGATCCGCATTTTATCGAAAACGTTGACTCCGATATTTTCGATAACATCGAGCAAGTGCTCGGCTGCTCCAAATCAGAGATTCACGACGTTTATCCCCTTAAACAAGGTCTTACGAATCTATCGTGCCACTTTAGAACCAATGACGGAGAGTACGTTTACCGCCATCCGGGAGTCGGGACCGAACTGCTTATTAACAGAAATGGAGAAGTAGCCGCACTTAAAAAGGCCAAGGAGCTCGGCCTTGACGACACGTTCATTCATGAGGACCCAAAGCGTGGTTGGAAAATTTCGAAGTTTGTACCCAACGCAAAGCAGCCTGACCCGCATGATCCTGCCCAAATGAATCGAATGATGCAGATGTGTCGTTCGCTTCACGAGAGTGGTGCAAATGTTGAAACCGAATTTGACTTCTACCTCGAAGCGAAGCGCTACGAATCACTTCTTCTGGAAAAAGGTCCCATCGACATTCCAGGCTACAGGGAAATGTCCGCCGAAATCGATGAATTGGAGCACTTTGTACAGGCCGATAATGCACCAAAATGCCTTTGCCACAATGACTTCTTTTACCTCAATTTCCTTATCGATGAGAACGACAAGTACTATCTCATTGACTGGGAATATGCTGGCATGAGCGATTACGCAAACGATTTTGGAACATGCAGTGTCTGCTGCGAGCTTTCCGAAGATGAAGTCGACCGCGCGCTTGATGCATATTTTGGGCGCAAGGCAACAAACAACGAAATTGCGCATAACTATGCGCACATTGCCCTTGCAGGATGGTGCTGGTACCTCTGGTCTCTTCTGAAAGAAGCCGAAGGCGACTTCGTGGGCGAATGGCTCTATATCTACTTCAATTACGGTGCCAAATACCTCAAAAAGGCACTGGAGATCTATCGGAAAGGTGAGTAACGATGCAATTCGGCTTTTTTAGCGGTCTTCTTTGGGGCCTTGATACAGTAATTCTTGGAATCGGCTTGGCGCTTGCGCCCTATATTGGATCGGCGGAAGCGCTTGCATGCGCCTCCATTGCGGGATCCTTTCTCCATGATGCCTTCTGTGCAATTTGGCTCTTTGGCTACATGGGAGTCCGAGGCAGACTAAAAGACACGCTCGCTGCACTTAAAACTCGTTCGGGCAAGGTCGTCATCGCCGGCGCCCTACTCGGTGGACCTATCGGAATGACCGGCTACGTATTGGCAATTAATAACATCGGAGCTGCCTACACGGCAATCATCTCCGCCTTCTATCCCGCAGTCGGAGCATTCCTTTCCTTCGTACTGCTGAAGGAGAAAATGGGCAAAGGCCAGATTCTTTCCCTTCTCGTTGCTCTTTGCGGTGTAATGACGATGGGCTATCTATCGGCCGGATCGAGCGAGATTGCAAATGCCCCCCTCGGCTTACTCGGCGCAGTGCTTGCCGTTATTGGATGGGGATCCGAAGCGGTGCTGTGCGCATGGGGAATGAAAGATGATGCCGTTGATGACGAAACAGCTTTGCAAATCCGCGAAACTACAAGTGCGCTTGTTTATGGAGCGCTCGTACTCCCCCTCTTCGGAGCATGGCATTTCACGTTGGGCGCTATCCCAAGCATGCCCACATTGATTATTACACTCGCCGGACTCGCAGGAACTGCATCCTATCTGTTCTATTACAAGGGCATTGCGGCAATCGGAGCAGCGCGTGCGATGGCTCTGAATATCTCCTATTCGGCATGGTCAGTGGTCTTTGGCCTGATCTTGCTTGGAACAATTCCCGACATGGCATCCGTAATCTGCTGCGTTGTAATTGTATGCGGAACAGTTTTGGCAGCCAGTAACTGGGACGAACTATTTGGACGTAAGAAGACGGCGTAGCTAGATTAACAATGTAGCAAAAGGGGAGAGCTCGTCGAGCTCTCCCCTTTTAGCATCATGGCTATTCAATTACCACGGCCTGGCTATCCATCTGTTGCCACGTGCCGAAGAACACTTGGGCATTTCGCGTAACATTGCCGTTAATCGAATCCGAAAGATAGACAATTCCCTGCTCGTCATCATAGCCTTTAAGGACTACGGCATGATTACCGCCCCACAGACCATAGGAATGCCCGTTATACCAACGCGCAGCATAACGGCCTCCTGGCCAACTTCCCCATTCGGTATTCCACATCTCAACAGGTTGACCACAGGTCAGCCTGTTCTTAATGGAAGAAATTGACGAGAAAGAGACGTCTTTTGCCTGCTTGCCACTTCCAGCAGCACGCAGAAAGTTATTACCAGCAATAGTAATCGCAGGTGCGACGCATCCCATGAGACCCCCGCTGCTACGCCTTGGATTGCCATCAAAAGCGGTAACAAAATTGCCATTACTTCCCTTGGGCAAATAGTAATCCGCAATAATCGTCTTACCTAAACCGAAACCATAGTAGTTAAGCAAGTTTGTAAGGGCAACCGACTCACAGCCAGTAGGAAGTTCCGGGTACTGCGAATAGCACGGGACATCGACCCAAGCGCCAACCATTGCGCCGGATGAACTGAACTTGTAGTCAGTAGAGCCGATCCAATACCAACCGTTGCTCAACATTACTCCCCCACGTGCGGCATCAAGGTAATACCATGTGTCCCCACGGGAAAGCCATCCCGTTTTCATTATGCCAGAAGCGGAATCTAGCCAGTACCAGTTACCGCCATCGTTAAGCCAGCCGGTCGCCATTCGACCATCCGAGTTAAAGTAATACCAAGACCCAGCAATTTGCTGCCATCCAGTCAGAATTACCCCATTAGCAGAACAATAATATCGAGAACCCTGACTCTCAATCCAGCCCGTTCTGGCATTACCGTCATCGTCAATCAGCTGGATTCCCGAATCGGTCATTATGCCTTTAAGGTCAATTGCGCCGCTGGATGACGAATGATACATCCAAGACCCATCACCGTTTGACCAGCAATTAGCCATCATCTTGCCGGTACTATTAAATATGTATTCACATGATCCGATAGTTTGAACGCCCGTGGTCATGGCATGCGTCGAGGGGTCGAGCCAGTACCATGCACCGCTTAGGCTGAGCCATCCGGAGGCGAGGGCACCGGAGCCCGTCGCGTAGTACCAGGTCCCGCCGTCGAGCACCCATCCGGTCGCCATCGCGCCGGAGGCGCTGAACCAGTACGCTGAGTCGTTGCATGCGTGAAGGCCCGTCACCATGGCGCCGCCCGCGTCGGGGTCGAGCCAGTACCAGGAGCCGCCGGTGTAAAGCCAGCCGGTCGAGGCGATGCCGTTCGCGAACCAGTACCAGGAGCCGTCGACGAGGCCCCATCCGTTAAGGGGGCCGCAGCTGCCGAAGTAGCGGCGGACGCCCTGCGCATCGGTCTGGTAGCCCGTCAGCATGGCCCCCGTCCGGGCGTCGAAGCAGTAGGGCACGCCGCCGACGGATACGGGGCCGCGCGCCAGCGCGCCGGATCCCGTCGCGTAGTACCAGGTACCGCCGTCGAGGAGCCATCCGGTCGCCATGGCGCCGGACGAATTAAACCAGTACAGGGAGCCGTTGCACTCGTGAAGGCCGGTTGCCATGGCACCGCCCGCGTCGGGGTCGAGCCAGTACCACGTGCCGCTCTGAAACAACCATCCGGCATACGCCTTGCCGTTGGAGGCTGCATAATACCAGGTGCTGTCAATTAGTTGCCAATGATAAAGGGAGACATCAACATACGCGTAGTTCATATCAACGTTGCCGTTGATTCCAAGAACTTTTCCGTTGCTCTTATACTGCCAAAAACTGTAATTGCCGGTATAGTCACATTGCGAGTTATATTGAGCAATCCAATGATCCCAAGAGCTACTCTTAAATACAGAGTCAGTCAAAATGTTGTTAAACCAATTTAAATTTGCATAAATACCAGGCTCATATCCTGCGGCAGAAATCCTATTACAAAAAACCTGCGCCCTCGATGCAATTCCGGTTTGACGTCCATTTGCAATTATCGAGTTATCCTCAAGATCGTAATACACCGGCAATCTTGGATTATGTCCAGAAAGGCAATTGATCACCATTGATGCCTCATCGGCTGCCTGCTGATTATCAAAAGCATATGAATAGATATAGACGCCGTAGGGAATTCCGAGTCGCTCGCACTCAGAAATATTTCGATTAAATTGATAGTCAACTCGACCGCCCCAAGATGGAGCGCCAAATCCAACACGCAGAATAGCGAAATCGATACCAGAAGCCTTAACAGCATTCCAGTCAATACGTCCTTGATGCTCACTGACATCGATGCCCTGCGCCGTAGCCCCATCGGGAAGAATGTCCATGGACAATAAGGCTATTCCATCTTCTTCGGAAGAAGCATCCTCTGCGACCAATTGCCCATCCTCATAACGCCAGGAATTCTCAACTAGGGACCGCGCAGCTTCCGCGTTCGAGGGGAAAACAAACACAGAAATGGGCGCAAGGACCATCAGCACCAACAATGCCGAAAATAACTTAAGATGTTTGCTCATGTAAACCTCGTCATTCGTTCTTGTTTGCGTTTAGCTTACAGCATGGCTGTGAAAGATTTCCGAACATCCAACTGGACAAGATGCCATCTAGGACGACAAATAACTGCACGCAATACCACAATGTAAACAAGAACTTCCCAGCAGGGTGAAACCAAGGACTCCTAGTCCCTACTCTTACCCCCCCCCAAGAATACCGACTTCAAATAAACTTTCAAACTAGATGTCAAAAAGGTAGGGGACCCAGAGAGTCCCCTACAACTCAGAATTCTAACGAATCAATATTACTTTCGATGGACCCAAAGCGGTCAAACCGGAGATGCGGTTTCCATAACCATCACTATGCCAGAACAAATTTTCGCTCGGCGAATTGCCCCAGAAAAAGCCAATGTGGCTATCGTCGGCATATGGGTTGTAAGGATTGAAGAACACAATGTCCCCCTTACGAGCCAAGCCACTGCGCAACAACTCATCAATAGAGTTGAAATAAGTCACGTTCGCGCACGTATCGATAGCGTAGCCGTACCAACGATAAGCGTTAACGCAGCCGCCCCTTCCGGGACCTCCACTCCAAGGGGAATGGCTCTGCTCGGCGGCAATGGGAGCTAAATTACCGCCCGCTTTCATATACGCATGCGATACAAATCCGCCGCAGTTCATACCGGTATACCCATCCCAACGAGGATCACCCTTTGGATACATGCATGTTTCTTGGCTAAGATGCGTATCGTAGGGTGTTCCACGGTAATAGCCATCGTTTTCGTGGCTCATAAGCCAATTGACCAGGCTGGACCTATTAACCCCCAAAACAGAACCAGACGTATTCAACCATGCACCACTTGCATTGAAGTAGTAGTCGACGCCATCGATTTTCAGCCACCCGTTAGCAAACATAGCGCCCGAAGGCTGAAGCCAGTACCACGTGCCGCGGTCATTGAGCCATCCGGTCTTCATCTTGTAGGTGGAAGGATCCATCCAATACCACGCACCGTTAACATATTGCCAACCAGACTTAAGGACACCATTGGAAGATGCGTAATACCAAGTATTGCCGCTTTCGTCAGAAGCGTCTTTCGACATAATCCAACCAGATGCTACATTGACGGCACCGTTTGCATCCGCATAGAAAACCGCGTCTCCAATATGAATCACACCTGGCAATGAAGACGAGTCAGCACGATCAGCGACTACGGGAGATCCATCAGATGAAGTAGGCAACGGCTCGCTCAGTGCTCCAGACGATTTCGCCCATGCCATACCGTCGCTCAAGTTAATCCAGCACGAAGATGCCATCGCACCGGAATCATAAGAAAAATAGCGCGTGTTTCCTACCGCGAATTCACCAGTACACATTGCGCCGGATACATCATCAAGGTAATACCAGGCGCTTCCGAACTTTATCCATCGTCCTCGTTGAATAGCTCCATTTGATGCGGCGTAATACCAAGTACCATCAACAAGTGCCCAGCCTGTTGCCATGGCGCCTGAACTCGTAAGGAAATAGGTGGACGACTCCACTTGCATAAAGCCCGTGAGCATAATATGGCTTCCTGGATCCAGGTAATACCAAGAATTCCCTAGAAGTAACCAGCCTCCATGCAGTAAGCCGTTGGAGTCAGCGTAATACCAGTTGTTGTCAATAAGAGCCCACTGGGAGGAGAGCATGGCCCCTGAGCTGTTAAAGCTATAAGAAGTGCCATTACATTCTTTCAACCCGGTGGCCATAGAACCGTCTGCAGGATCAAGCCAGTACCAACGACCCCCATCCGAGAGCCAGCCTTTCACCATGGCACCAGAGCCGGAGAAATAATGCCAGACGGAAGCATCAAGGTGCCATCCGATAAGCATTGCGCCAGAAGAGGAGAATCCATACGTGGCTTCCCCGATCTGCAGCATTGTATCGTGGACCATCTTGCCCTCATCATCCAGCCAATACCAGTTGCTGCCGTCTGAAAGCCAGCCTTTTACCATGGCGCCAGAACCGGAGAAATAACGCCAAGCAGAAGTGGGGCCTGTAGAATCTAGGTACCAGCCGACACGCATTGCACCCGAAGAGGAGAATCCATAAGATGCACCCCCGACTTGAACCAATCCATCCTGAGCCATTCGACCTTCGTCGTCGAACCAGTACCAGCTACCGTTTATGTGTCTCCAAGAAGAAACAGCGATTGTTCCGTCGGACAAGCCCCAACGCCAATAACCAGCCCCTTCTTCGGGTGATATCCACCCCTGATGCCAAACAATTTGATTCGAAACCTCAGAAGGGGTCTCATTATCAACCTGAGAGTTCTGCTCGACAGCGAAGGTCGATTCGCGCTGAGCATCAACGCCTGACTCGACAGAAGCAATAGCAACGTTAGATGCGGGACCTTCGTCAGTGTTATTCGAATCAAGGGCGTATAACATCGAGGGCGAACCCAAAAGGAGTCCCAAAGAAACAAGGCCCGAAAAGACCAACACCCCGAATGAGCATTTCTTCATAGCAGCACGGTATCCAATCACGCAGCGACCCCGTCACCTCAGGGCAACGGGGCCTCAATCAAAATTAGCTCAATAATGCGTTAGCCAATTTGTTGGCAGTTCTTGCACTCTCGTAAAGCACCGCGCTTCCGGGCCTCCTGGATAGAGATCTGCGAATAGCCCTTTGCGTCCTTGCCAACGGTACGACACTTATGCGTATGGTAAACATCGCTACCGCTCTTATACCAAACTAAACCGTAGTCCGGAATCCACTTGCCGTCCTCGCCGACATAGTAGGAGCCAACCCAGGCATTCGTAGCCATGGCGCCGGAAGACTGGAGGTAGTAGTCGCCGACCCAGGCGTCGTGGGCCATAGCGCCGGAACCGCTAAAGTAGTACCAGGCGCCGCCGACCTGACGCCAGCCGGTGGCCATCGCACCGGAATCGTCGAACCAGTACCAAGAGCCACCCAGGCTGCGCCAGCCGTTAGCGACCATGGCGCCCGAGCCGTCGAGATAGAACCACGCACCGCCGATGTTGAGCCAGCCAGTGGCCATCGCGCCGGAGGCGTTGGCGTAGTACCAGGTGCCCGAATCGTTGATCCAGCCAGTTAGCATGACACCGTACTCATTGAAATAGTACCAAGTTCCACCGATATTATGCCAACCGGTCAACAGCTCGCCGCTGGAAGTCGCATAGAGCCACTTTCCATAGATGGAGTCATAAATCCAGCCACTATGCTGCATGCGGCCATCAGCATTGGCGCCAGGGGTGTTCAGGAAGTAGTTTTTGCCATCAATCTGAACTCGGCCGTATGCCATATCGTGGTTTTCGGGATAGAAGTAGTACCAATCCCCGCCGATAAGCTGCCAGTTCGACACCGCGGTCCCGTCAGCGCCAAAATAGTACCAAACGGCTTCGTAATCGTTATACCACTGGTTCGTGACCATGACGCCAGTCTCGGGATCGAAATAGCGAAGGTTGCCGTCCTCGCACCGAACGAGTCCGGTCTGCATCGAGCCATCGTTGTCGAAATAATACGTTCCAGCAGGACGAGAAACAGAGAAACCTGTCAAATTGCGAGACTCGCTATGATCAATATATTGAAGACCAACGAGAGAATCAATATCAGCAAATGAGGGCGCCGGGGCAACCGTCATGCAGGCGGCGGCAAATACAGCAACTCCCAGCGCTGTTAGTCCTCGCCATCTTTCTCGAAGGTTATTCATACGACATCCTTTCTCCGAGATTTAAGGCTCTCTTAAGTTATTCTCAGACTATCAATTTAGTTTTTCAACAGGGAATCGATAAAAGGTATCTTTGTGACTGCAATTTGATGAGAGCCGCCACGTCCTTGCCGTCCCGTGCATTGTCGACAGCAACGTCTTATGGCACAAACCGGATATCCTTTTCGGCGCAAATCGTTTGAGCAGGCGGCACGCGGAAGGAGTGTGTAGAGCGGTTTTCTGCTGGCTGCCAGCCACGGCATCCTTTCGGAAACCTAATTGCCGCCGAAATTAAAGTCCCCGGCGCGGACTCACCTTATCTCCCCGACGCGGGCTCGATATCCTCTCGGATATCTAATCGTCTTGGACTTTTACCTGCCCAAGCACAGTACAACTTTTACGTGCCGCCACACGGAGCAAGGCTCGGGGATTATTCTCTAAAAACCATGCTTTCAAAGCAACTTAGGCACAAACGTAGTCAAACAAAATACCTTTCAGGTCTTTCTTGAAGATAAGCAGTAGATTAAAGTATCCGACAAGAAATCCCGCATTACATTCAACCCGCAGAAAAAACAGAGCACTAATACTCCGCCATGCCTTCGGACTCATATAAAAACCTCATATGATCGACATCGAATCTAAGTGATAGCACATCTATAGATTTGCGTACATCAGAACACAGGCAAACGAATTTAAAAAACGAATCAGTTAATTCGCTTTCAAACTCTTTGTCGCATATACGTTTTCCAAGCTCAATAGCTTGGCTCAATTTAGTAGCGACAAAGTGGTTGGAAATTAAACCAAGCATGTTATTAGCCTTCTCAAGGCTATCAAGAACAGGCAAAACGTATTGTATTGCGAAATCTAATGTGACGGTATCATCCTCAATATAATTCGGAAGTCGATACGCTAAATCACATGTATTTATATAATATTTGATCCATGACTCTTTCATTTTTGGAAACCGAGAGATATGGATTAACCGACTTTCAGCAGAGGTATCGCCCAATCTATTAGAAGTTGGAATTAAAATAGTATTTGACCTTTGCTTTCGCCAAGACGAATTATCGAAATTCAATCGAACACGAATATACTCTTGCAACCAGACAAAATAGCACGCTCCATCATCCGCTAAAGAACATCTAATTAAAAGAAAAGGTATTGCAAACATTTCAGCGTATAAAAGCGTCTTCGTATCAATGGAAAATGGAATTTCAGGTTTATCTTCGAGTGGCTTGTTTGTTCCCTTCACCTGAATTGCCATTAATTCACCAGTAGCGAATCCGTTTTCAAAGCGCTCAAAAATTTTATCGATTCCAAAATCACGTTCTGTTAAGTCTCGAACAACCCAGTTTTCAGAAGGCATAAGGGAGGTGACGAAAGAGCATGCCTCTGTATCAATTATGTGGCTATTTGGACGTTTCGGAGGATATGCCATAAAAATCAGCTCCATCAGCCTTAGCGCAAGAGCACCTAATAACGACAAAATAAAGATAACAACCAACATAATTAGACTGCATGTCAGTTGATATCGAATAAGCGGTTAAGGACACAATAACCAATAAAACAATAGCACTCACTGTGTCCAGGGGCATGGACCATCTCCTCCATCCTTCCTGCTCGAGCACGTCAGAGTAACCACCCGGTGAAACCATTGGCCGAGAGCTGCGCCCCCAGTCCCCGGGAAGCGGCCCTCTTGATTAAACTGCTCAGTATTTCGTGCTCACGGGCTCAATTCCCGGTGACCACTTGAGTCACTTCATAGTAGAGAGCAACGACAATGTCGACGCTGCAGGTCTTAAGAATACATTCGCAATAGATGTTCCGGCTGTTCACGCCACTGCAGTGAAGCTGACCGGCCTCGGCTTCTATGATCGAATTAAGCACCTGATCGGAGAGCCTGCGGATAAGCACCAGCTGTCGATCGTCCCGTCGCTGAGGTGGGGCTCAGCGAACATGTCGGGCGCGGCGTCCGCTAAGATCTACATTGCGGTCCTCATCCTTCTCAAGAACCTTCCTTGTGGTTATTTCAGATTCTAGTGCGAAAGCCGTTTTGCGTCAGGCAGACGTCATCACCCCCCCACGCTTACGCCATCTATTTTTTGTGCGATCCAAAGTATCGCTAGCTCACGCTCTTCACTATCATCAAATTTGCAGGTCTCATATTTGATGTTTCATTCAGCTCCTTAGAATCGATAACCAAATCCCATTGTCCATTTTGGCCCGGCAATGATCGGCAAAGTTGTTTGTTAGGTATACGAAACAATCGATTAACTGGAGTCAAACGCTTAACTCCAAAACATTTCAAACTGACAATTTCGATACATAATAAAGCTGCCAGTGAATTCAAACAGTTCTCCAAATTAGCTTTTCTAAAATACGTACCACGATCATGTTTCACAGCGTTATAGCTATCCCACCAAGTTAATTTTGCATACATTCCATTTATCCACGCATTAAAAGGTTTGAGTGAAATACTCTGGTTAATCGCAATGTCAACTACCTCATTTACAAAGGCAATATCATTCAAAGCAGACAGGCACTCGAATGCTTCCTTGATATTAGATGGTCTATTTCCGGATCGAAGTTCGACATAATCTTTAAAAACCGAATCAAATTCAGAACAAATCGATAAAAGCATCTTTGCAAATTCAACTGAATAAGTTGAGAAATTATCGTTGCTCAGCTCAACATAATTAAAGGAATTAACAAGCTCTCTTTCAAGAACCAAGTAGTAATCCCAATTTGATAAAGATAAACTCATAGACAAGCAACTCCCGTTAACGTAAATTACACCAAATTATCTTTCGAAATGCCCCCGTAGATATAGCAATCGCCAGCTCAGAAGTCTACTGACGCCCGATTCAGCTGACAAATAATTGACTATACGGCACTATTAAAGGATAACTAGCACTGTTCATCTACAGGAATATCCAGTTTATTCGCCGCGCAAATGCAAAGCTCTTTATCCTCTTGAGTCATCCTGCTCCCAAGAATAACTCGCAACGGCTTGCATGGGCGTTGTACATAATTCATCTCAAGCTCATCTGGCTCTGGTACAAGACGGGCACGATATTCGTTCTCCCGCTCAAACACACTGCCCTTTCTGTAAATTGCCCGTAGATCACTAAGCATGTCATCACTGCTCACATTAAGACCAAGCATCCTAGCAGCAGTCCAAGCAATTTGAGGGTCGCAATTAAATGGTTCGTCATCATATAAAATTGGTAATAATTCAGTGCGCATTCCGTTAGCTATGTTGCAATTGCGAATAGCTTCTCTGTCGTAAGCAAGAACGAAACCCGCTTGGCTTTCGGAATATACATTCCACATATTCGAATCGCTAGGATTGTCCGTTAGGCACAAAATGCGACAACAATTTCGGCAGCTATTCTGATGAACTGGGGCAACAAATCCTCCAACAAATAAGCGCAAGTTTTTAACAGCCGAGCGAAAAAGACTAACTTTTCCCTCATCGGATAGTATCTCGAACTCATCTATTCTTGCTGGATTAAAAGGAGCCCCCAGAACCCCTAAAACAAACGCAAGTCGTCTAAAATCAATTTGATTTATTATCTTTAACGCTTGTTCATCATCATTGAGATTACTTTCGATTTCATCTATACCATTCCAGTTATAGATCGGTACCGAGTCGCACTGATCGCTGAAAACCTTTGGATGAGAAAATGTAACAGTCGCGTTTTCTAGATCGGCAAAAGCGTATTCACTTGGAGGTCGATAGCGGTAAAGCATTCGCGGGACGAGAGAAGTCGATAGCGCTTCCAGCTCCTTCTTTGCGGAAACAATGGAGGCGCCATCGTTTTGCTTGGCAACGAGATTAGCCAGCGTCTCCCGATATGTTTCTTTCTGTGTCAAGCTTAGCGCCATGCAATATCGCTTCCCGATCTAGCTAAATTAGATGCAGTTGATTTTATCCAGTGCAAAAATACTGAATGCACATACGAAGCAGAAGTCATGTCTATCAACTACCAAAAAATGATTCCGATTGGAACGTACCGGAAATCGTAAAAGCTGCCAACGGATATATTTATAATAGCCTGAGATGGCTAGAGATGAAAACATATAGTCATCAAGCAGTCTTGTCCTCCGATGAAGACGCCAGCTATGACATCGAATTCCACTCTCTGTCAGGTCGCTTTACCAATTACGGAGCGCCGCAGAGGCTGCAGAAGCAGTCGAGTATGCAGAAAAGATTTATATGGGCGCGTCAATTAAAAAAGCTCTGTTAGACCAGGATTGACACACATCTGTCCCCACGGCGCCATATCGTTAGCCTCGTAGACCGCGGGGCAGCATGAACGCCGAGGACCTGGTAATCGCCTTCAAACGGGACATGGCGAAGCTGAGCGGGACCGAGCGCCGCCGCGCGATTGAGTCCGTCAGGGACGTGATCCGCGCGGCGGCGTTCGACGACACGGCCGGCTCCGCCTACGAGGTCGAGCGCAGCCGCGTCTGCCTCAAGACCGCCTACGCCATGCGCCATAGGCTGATCGAGTGCCTCTCGGCCCACTGCCCCCATTCAGGGCCGGGCGGGGCTGCGGCGGCGAGCTCGACGAGATCTACTTCCCTGAGTCGCTCAAGGGCAAGGGCAACCGCGCGAAGGGGTTGTTCGCGATGCCGTATCGGCAGCATAGAGACGGTATGTCCATTTCGTCTCTTTTAGCGCTGAATACCATGTATCGGGTTCATTTTCTCATGCCTTATAAGGAATATATGAGACGGCTGAATTCGTAGATGCCTGTTGTAAATGAATGTATGTGAGAAAGCTAACAACTACATAATAAGAGTTGCGTTTGGCATCAGGCAACGAAAACCGTTGCATTTTGTCTCTTGCAACTAAAAGGGTTGCGTTTGGTATATAGCAACGAAAACAGTTGCATTATGTCTCATGCAACTAAAAGGGTTGCTTTTGGTGTCTAGCAACGAAAACAGTTGTGCACGGGCAAGATAACCCTCACGCTTTGCGAATGATATCTTTGTTCCTGCAAATTAAAACACGCAATGTTATAGATAGACGAAATCTGATTAGCGGGCGACGATGAATGCCACATCTCTATTATCACGGGGACTGCCGCCCCAGAAAAACCCGATATGGCAATCGACGCTGATAGCAGTCTTAAAGAACATGACGTCGCCCTCACTCGACCTAGAACCGTTCGAGAATCTCCTCGGCGTTCTCTCGCAGATAGATATCTAGGTCCGGCACGGCAAACTGCACGTAGCCCCTCTGTGGTGCCTGAATAACCTCTCTTTGTAGCAATTTTGCCCTAATGGAGCTGACCTCATTGGTCTTTTTACCCATGCGCTTAGCAATCTCGGATGATTTGGACTGTTGTTTATCCTCGCACATGGCCAAAAGGTATTTGATATCGTTGAGCCCCAGTCCAGAAATCGCGGGCTCGTGAACAACATCGTGAAAACGAGCCTCTGCCAGCGCAATGCCTTCAGTGACGTCACGCTCGCTCACAATGGCACTTTTGGCACGATGCAAGTTGGCGCGCTGCCAAATGGAATAACCGACCAGTTGCACCAGATAGGCATAGCCCTTAGTGGCCTTAGCGGCTCTCGACAGGAGATTGTCCTCTATGGTCAAGCCAGTCGCGACAAAGCTATCGCCCATAGAGAGCGCTACCTCCACCTGGTTGATAGGCGCCAGATCTTCGGGGAGGGCACGACGCAAGAACGTAAGCGCCTTGCCGTTAATAAGATCCATAACACCGGCGGGTAACCCGGCAAAGGCAAGTGCGATATCTACTTTTTCCCCTATCAAAAGCTGAACCGTAGACGCAATGGCACGCATATCGTCAATCGGAGCGTCCTGAACTTCATCGATGGCAATAAAAAGACCCTCGGATGACTTCGCCGCCGAACTTAGCAACTTTCTAAGGCTCGACTCTTTGGGTGCAACATCGACTTTCGCAGAAACAAAGCCGGCGTTTACACCGACCGAAGCATTGGCCGCAAGGGAAGAATCAGCAACCTGATCCTTCAAGTCCAGCAATAGGTTAGGGCCAGCAGAAACAATAGCGGTCTTCCATCCAAGCTCTCGCGCACGATCCCTAAGATCGCAGAGCAAAACAGTTTTTCCGGAGCCCCTCGGTCCAGCAATACGCATGAGCCTCGCAGGTGCACCAATTCCCGCATTCAAACTCTCGGTAAACTCAAGGGCAATATCATCACGACCAATTATGCGCGGAGGCTCAGCGCCGGCAGTGGGACGAAACGGGTTATGGAATATTGTGGCGCTCACTTGTTTGCCTCTCAAGGAAATCGATTATCGGTCAATCTTAGCTTTATTAGTTTATCGCAACTATATCGGATTATATCGAGTTGTATAAGCCTGTACAAACTTATCGTAGAAGTATCGAGCTATCGTAATGTAAACTAACAAATAGCCTAAACGCTGCCTTCTTCCCAACTCATGGCGAAGTCAAGCTGAGGGCCTTCTAACAACCATTGTCTAAAGCGAGAAGTACTCACTCTCGGAAGACAAGTTAGGCCCCAACCATGGATCACCCGTCAAGAAAAACTCCGGCCAGCGCTGCGTGAACAGTGCCTGTTCGCGTTTCCAACGGCGCAGCTTCTCCTCGTTGGCCTCTTCCCTGCCGCGCGAGGTGAACTCGTAGTGGTACAGCTCGGCATAGGGCGTAAAGATGGTGCGGTAGCCAGCTTCCCGCACGCGCAGGCAAAAGTCAGCGTCGTTAAAACCGACGGCAAATTCCTCGTTGTAGCCGCCGACCTGCTCAAATACGTCGCGTCGCACCATCTGACAGGCACCTGTTACGGCGCTAAAGTTACCCGGACGTACGGCGCGGGCAAGATAGCCCTCGCGCTTTGCCGAGAAATCCTGGTTGGCATGGGCAAGTGCGCCACGCACACCAACCAATATGCCAGCGTGTTGCACCAGATGGTCGGCAAAGTAGAGTTTGGCGCCCACCACGCCCGCATCGGGACGCTGCAGATAGCCCATCATCTCTTCGATAAAGTCGGGGCTTATGACCTCGGTATCATTGTTCAGCAACAGAAGGTAATCACCCTTGGCATGCTCCACGCCAAAGTTAATGATCTGGGAGTAATTGAACTCACCCGGCCAGTACGCAACGCGCGCGATGCCCTTGCCTTCGGATGCTGCAGCCACGCGCTCTGACAGGGTTTCGTAATACGCAAACGTCTCCGGGGCTTCGCTGTTGTTCTCCACCAAGACGATCTCGTAATTGGTATACGTGGCCTTCTGGGCGATCGACATCACACAGGCGTCAAGCGTCTCAATGTGATCCTTGGTGGGAATCACAATGCTCACCAGCGGCGCAGGCTCCGGCAGCGCAAAGCGCATGCGGTAGACAAACGGCGTCTCGGTCTCCTCGACCGTTCCGCAAATGCCCAGCGCGTTAAAGTGGCGCTGCAGCGCAAGACGACCGGCTTCAATAGCATACGGCTTGCTATCGGCAGAGCCATCGGCGGTCGACCCCGGATGAACGCGCCAGTGATACAGCACGTGCGCAACATGTTCAAACCGCGCGCCCGCCGCAAGGCAGCGGAGCGTCAGGTCGTAGTCCTGGGCACCCGCAACGTCTTCTGGGGACGTGCCGATACGATCGATAAGCGCCTTCTCCACCATCAGGAAATGCGTCACGCAGTTATGGCTATAGAGCAAGTCTACATTGAGCTTGGTCTTAAAGACCGGCTGGCCCCACTCCCCCGTTTTCTGAAACATGTCCTCGTCGCAGAACAGGACCTGGGGACGCTCGCCCTCGGCAGCATTGTTCAGCGCGGCAACATAGTGGAACAACGCGTCCGGCTCCAGAATGTCATCGTGGTCCAAGAACGCGATGTAGTCGCCCATCGCTTGCTCAATACCCGCGTTGGTGTTGACCACAATGCCGCCGTTGCCGGGCAGCCCAAAGCGACGAACGCGCTCGTCGTGGGCGCCTGCCGCAAGGTCGGCAACCGCATCCCATTCAGGTGAGGCATCCATAAGGAGCAATTCCCAGTTGTCATAGCTCTGGGCTAGCACCGAGTCCAGCAGCTCGCGCAGGTAGACTCGATCGGTCTTGTAGCACGGCACCACAATGCTCACGAGCGGCCTATAGGCAAAGGCCGCCGAAGCGACACGCTGGCACGCCAAATCGCCCGGCTTTGCGCGATGCTGCTCAAACCAACGTCGATAAGCTGCGTCGTCTGCACGCGCGTCCTTCATACGGTTCCAGCTGTCGTCGACCATGCCGTTGTACAGGCGACCATCCATGGCGCAAAACCCGCTCTGGATCTGCTCTGTGGGATCGCTCACAATCGCGACAAAATCTCGTATATCCTGAGGCATCTCAACGCTCAGAAACGTTTTATTGACGCGGCATCCGTCCTGCTGCGGCACATCGACCTGCGACTCAAACACATGCACGGTGGCATCAATCGCATTCATATGCGTATCGAAGATCTGGAGCTCAGGTGCGCACTGAGGGTCTCCCGCCCAGGTAACCTCATAGCGCCACACCGCGCCGGAGTCTGCCGGCAAATAGCGAATGGCATCGATCTCGTAGCGACCGCAGCATTCGCCACGCTGCGCATCGCGGATAAGCGCGCACAGCGCAGGCTTTGCTTTGTAGTTAATCTTGGATTCCAGCTTGGCCACGCGGCTATCGAGGCGAATAGAGCCCAACCTTTGACCACCGGATGCAAAAACGACATCCATCGACGAGCCATCCAAAAACGGAAGTACCATGACGGCGAGCTCGCGCTCGTAACCGGAAACGGAAGGGCAAAGCGCCAGCACACGGCCATGATCGACCGGGAGCACCAGCGACGGCACACGAGAACCGCTCGTCGTCGCATGGACAAACGCTTGAGAACCCTCCCGCTCAATAAGCGCGGCGACATCCTGACCGGCAAAACGAAGCAGCACAAACAGACGGCCCTGGCTGCGGCAAAGTGCCAAACGTTTGATACTCATCTACACTTCTCGCTTTCCCAGGGCGTTCGCTGCCATGCGTTTGCAGGCACCCAGGCGCCCAAACCTCAAGACGTCGTAATCGAACATGAGCTCTTTGCACAAACGAGCAGCAGGGGCCTTACCGATAAGTGCCGCGCGCACCATGGCGGCAACCGAAGGAGCACATTGTGCGAGCGCAGCATCGTTGTCCACGGCAGAACCGTTAAGCGCCGCGGCAACGGCAGCAAACACTTTGCCGCAGTCCGAACCCAGCAACCTCAGCGCATCGTACAGCACCAGATCACACAGGAAGTACGCCAGGTCATCAGCATGCTGTGCGTCGAGACCGTCGCGCTGCCAGTCAGCCAGCATAGCGGAGTAAATCTTCACGTGCTCCAGCAGACGTGTCTCGTCGTCGTAGCGCATGGTGTCCATGAGCGAACCCTTGCGAGCCACGCGATAGTCGTACAACTTGTTCGAGATAAGCGCGGTCTTGTGCGAACGACCGTACACGGCAAAGTCGAAGACCTGGTCCTCGCCATACTTAACGGTTTCGTCGAACACGATCCCGTTGCCCAGCAAGAAGTCGCGCTTGCAGGCGGTGCGCCATGCAAAGGGACGAGACGCTTCCTTAAACAGCAGGTCGGAGCTATAGCCCTCAAACGACACATCGCGCGGGCTAAGCACATAGTTAAGCCACGGATACCCCGCCTCCAGCGGATACGGGTTCGCGCCAAAGGTCAACACGTCGCAGTCCTCGCGCTCAAAGGCATCGACGATCACGCGGCATGCATCGGGCGTAAAGCGGTCGTCGGAATCCAAGAACGCGACAATAGGCGCCGTGGACGCGGCGATGCCTGCATTGCGCGCGCTCGACAGGCCCCCGTTCTCTTTATCGACCAACGTAAAGCGCGCGTCCTTTTCGCAATAGGTAGCCGCAATATCGCGCGAGCCGTCCGGCGAGCCGTCGTTGACCAGCACGCCTTCCCAATCGGGCATGTCCTGCGCAAGCAGGGAGTCCAGGCACCAGGCCAGGCACTCCTCCACTTTATAGATGGGAACGACAACGGAAATCTTGGGGGTAGCCATAGTCACTCGCTCCTACTGTGCGGCCGGAACATCATCAGGGTGCGGGTTGTCGCCGTAGGTGCGCTGATACGTCAGCACGCGCCTGACCAGCGGCAGGCCGCCAATCTTAAAGTAATGCTTAAACGTATTGAGCTTGCCCGGCTTCTTAAAGTCAAAGCGCGAATCGATATAGGCGCGGGGCGACTTGACCATCAGGCGCAAGTCGGTCTCGCCACGTGGATCGAACAGCGACAGGTCAAAGCGACCGGCATCCCAGTCGGCCTTGAGCTCGGGAGAGGCCTTCTCCCAAAACTGCTCGCGCAGTTCATCGACCAGGCGCTCATCATTCCAACGGTACGTATCGATCTTCATGCGCATTAAAATGCCCTGGAGCTGAGCCTTGAGCTCGGGACGCTCGTCCAAAAAACGTTGCATCTCAGCATATTCGTCGCACACGCAAAACACCTTGTTGAGCGAATTAACTGAGCTCTTCTCGTTGTCTTGGCGATAGCACAAAATGGGGTCCGCGATAAACGCAGCACGCTCGGCGCATGCCCAGACCTTAAAGTTAAAACCCGCATCCTGATACGAAGCACCTGGCGTGGGAAGGAACCGAATCTGATTGTCGTTGAGGAACTCGCGCCGGTAGATAGCCGACCAAATGGAAGGTTTGCGGTAGAAGATGCCCGGGCGATCGACGGGGCGATACGCGGCGCCCGCCATATGCTCGTCGATGATCCCAAACAGCTCACGGCGCTCGCTGGGCGTGGACCAATACAGGTAAAAGTCACCCTTTACCACATCGGCATGTTCAGCATCGGCCTTGGCGACCAGCTTTTGGAGCGAATCCTCAAACATAAAGTCATCGGACTCAAGGATGCCCACGTACTCGCCGCGCGCCATCTCCAGGCCGCGGTTCATCGAGTCGCCATAGCCGCTGTTGGCCTTATCGATCATCTTTACACGGGGGTCGCGCTCCATGTACTCGCGGATGATATCCGGCGAGCTATCGGTGGAGCCGTCGTTGATACAGATGATCTCGATGTCCCTGAGCGTCTGCGCCACGGCAGAATCGAGGCACTCGCACAGATAGCGCTCGACATTGCAAATGGGGACGAGCAACGAAACTTTAGGGGTATCAGAGTTCTGCAAGAGAACCTCCTGTTGAATAGCGTGTAACAGGGTTATTTTAGCAGCCGAGTTGCGGCGGGCGGCAGCGCTTGGAATTAGAGAAAGCGCTCCAGGCAGGCTTTGAGACCGCGAGTCGAAAGATAGAACAGCGTGGCGTCTACCATCGAAACGCCCGAGGTCGCCGCAACGAGCTTGTGGGCAACACGGCGAACGGCGCCCTTAGCAGGCATATCCGCCCACTCCGTTCCCAAAAACGTGGTGAGGTCCATGTTGACGCGAGCCGCCACGCGATGGAAGTCATCGGCATCCAAGCGCGCCAGGTCGAACACAATGAGGTCCAAAAACCAAGTTATCAGCTCGCCGGGACACAGGTCCAAAAGACCGTAGGCTGCCCAGTCCTCCAAGACCTCCTCGAGCATTCTCATGTGGGCGTCAAGCTTTTTGGCGCGAGCCTCGGCACTGTTGAACTCGTGCGTCGCCGATTCGCTCTCCATCACGTAGTGGTAGAACTTGTCCGGCATGACGACGGTCTTGCGGGCAAGCGCATAAGCCGCGAATTGGAAGACGACGTCCTCGCCCAAAGCCAAACCGGGGGCGAAGCGAATGCCTTCGCGATTGAGCAGCTGGCGCGAAAAAGCCGCACGGCAGGCATAGGGCTGCGCATTCGAATGGAACAGCAGTTGGGGATCACGGGCGCCGAAGGTACCGGCTTTGGGGCTCATGAGTTGCTGGACGCGTTTGGGGGCAGCATCGGCTGGTTCACAGACGCCGCCAAAGACGGCGACCTCGGCATCTGCAGACTCCATGGAATGCAGCACGCGCTCGACCGTCTGGGCATCGATGTAATCGTCGGCGTCCACAAAAAAGACGGTCTCGCCCTCGACGGCATCGATACCGGCATTTCGAGCACACGAGACACCCGCGTTTTCCTGGTCAATCACCAGTACGCGATCGTCGGCCTGCGCGATCTGGTGCAACACGTTCAACGAATCATCGGTCGAACCGTCGTTGACGCAGACAACCTGAATCGAGCGCTCGGACTGGGCCAACAGCGAATCGAGGCATCGCTGAATGGAGTGCGCAGAGTTGTAAACGGGGACGATAATGGTAGCTTTAGGACACGAGACCTCTCCCATGCCGACCTACCCCCTCAGCGATTCGATGAGGAAGGCGGCGACCACGCCAGGGCCTCCAACCGAGGCGTAATACTTAGCGCGCCCCAAGGCACCATCCGTCGCAAAACTCGGATGCTCGTCAACCCAGCCCTCAGGATCTTTGAGAATGGCAGCGAGATTCGCGCGCTTCCACGGCTTGAGGTCGTCAAGCGAAAACTCCCCCGCGTCCAAGGCCGCCTGAAATTCCTTAGCCATCTGCACCAGGAACTCCTTATAGAACTTAGGCGCTAGGCGCACATAGTTCCACATGTACGAATCGTACTTAATGAGTTGATTGAACTTGAGCATGCGCGCGACGTCATCACTTGCGTGGTCGCGGGCATAATCCTCTCGAATCCAACGCTCAATCTCGGCATACTCGGTATTGACGCAAAAGACCTTAGCCGAAGAATTGACCGAGGAATTCTCGTTGTCCTGGCGATACGACAACACGGCATCATGCAGGTAAACAGCCTTATCGGCGCACGCGATCACCTTAAAGGCAAATGACGTGTCCTGAAAGGATGCCCCCGGAGTCGGCAGGAACTTAATGCCGTTGCGCTCAAGAAAATCGCGACGGTACACGGCCGACCAAATCGACGGCTTTTGCTTAAAGAACTGCGTCGTATCGCTCGGGTGCACCGGCTTGCCACAATCCTGAGGTCTAAACATCTCATGCAGCGAACGGCGTTCCTCGGGCTTAGACCAGTAGAAATCAAAGTTCGCCTTCGCAAAGTCGGCATTATTGGTATCGGCGGCCGAGACAAGCTTTTCGAGTGCGTCGGACGCCATAAAGTCATCGGACTCCAAGATGCCAACGTACTTGCCACGCGCCATCTCCAGACCGTGGTTCATCGAGTCGCCGTAGCCGCTGTTGGCCTTGTCGATCATCTTGACGCGCCCATCGCGCTCCATATACTCGCGGATAATCACCGGCGAGTTGTCGATCGACCCGTCGTTAATGCAGATGATCTCAATATCCTTGAGCGTCTGTGCCAGGGCGGAATCGAGACACTCGCGCAGGTAGCGCTGAACATTGTAAATGGGAATAAGCAGCGACAGAACAGGGCTGCCAGAGACGTTAGTAGACAAATGTGCTCCTTAGGAAATACCTGTCGTTTCATGGTATCAAAGGGTCAGCGCGCCAGCGGGCGTTTATATAATCTATGGAGCCTCTTGCGGGCAAAGTAGCCGCACGTCATGCGGCGGGCCCGTGGCAGGTTCCTGCGTTTTATTCAAAGCTTGCCGTCAAGGTGCGCTGAGCCTTTACAATAGGACAGTCCCAAGGACGTATTCGATAGCTTCCGTGCAGCGCATGTACGCCGCGCGTGAAAGGATATATTGCCCCATGCCTTCAACCCTTCCCGCTCCCATCGATAAGCTCGCCATCGTCGTCGTTACGTACAAGCGCCAGGAACTCCTGGTCAACTTGTTCGACTCTATGACCGAGCTCACGGCAACGCCCTGGCGCATCGTGATTGTCGATAACGAGAATTCGCGCGAGACCGAGGCCATGTGCACCGCATTCAACGAGCGCCTGGCCAACCTGTGGGGCATCGACACCGAGCAGCCCGACGCACAGGGCGGCACCGACCGTGTCATCTACGCCCCGCAGCTCGAAAACGGCGGCGGTGCGGGCGGCTTCTCAGCCGGCACTAAATGCGCCTACGACCTGGGCGCCCAGTGGTTCTGGGTGATGGACGACGACGTGCTCGTCATCCCCGAAGGCATCGAGCGCTTGGCCAAGTGGACCGACCGCTACGATGTTATCCAGGGTTCGCGCTTGGACTTTGACGGCGGCGCCTTCTTTTGGCAGTACCAACTCATCCTTTCGCTCGGCATTCCCAACCCTGTCGCCAAGTGGGACCTGGGACCCGAGGGCTACCGCGCCATGAACCAGCTGTGCTTTGAAGGCGGCATGTTCTCGCGCCGCGTGGTCGACAAGATCGGCCTGCCCGATGCGCGCTTCTTCATCTACGGCGACGATGCCTGCTATGGCTACGTGGCCAGCCAGCACTTCCCCGCCGCCGTTGTTGCCGACGTGGTGCTCAAGCGCGCCCGCGCCGTCTCCAACTGGGACATCGCCGGCAAGCGCCAGCTCAACTCCACGAGCGACACCAACCGCTACTACATCATGCGCAACCGCGGTTATCTGGCCCGCTACATGCAGATCTACGGCGACTATCACCCCATGCTGTTCCGTCTGGGCAACGCCGCGACCTTCTGCAAGGAGTTCATTCGTCTGGCCGCCGTTGACAAGTGCTTTAAGACCGGCATTCCGGCGCTGCGCCGTGGCATGAAGGACGCCCGCAAGATCGTCAAGGACCCCAACTGGAAGCCCATGCCGCCCCTGAAGGACGCGGAGTAGTAAAGGGCTTTCGCCATCCCCTATAACCGCTGGCACACCACGGACACACGCTGCCCGTCAAAGCCAAAGCCCCAACGCATGCGCCCGACGGCGGGGCGTGGCACGCGAATATCATCGATGCCGTTGCGCTCGATTTCGAGCAGCGCCTGAACCGCCAACAGTTCCAGGCCCAGGGCATCGACGCCAGGGTCGTACATCAAGTTAATCGTTATCAGCGGGCGCTCGTCCAGCATGCCAATCGTATCTGCTACGTCGAACACAGCGCCCGTAGGAAAAACCTGGATGTCCCAGCGACCCGCGCCACACTTTCGCCTCGAAGCAGGATTGGCATAGCCCGGCAAGCCAAAGCAGAGCCCCTGCAGCGCCAGATGATAGGATGTCGGCATATCTGATTGGCCCACATCGATGCCTAGATCGCCGATAGCACAGCTCAAAGCCTGCTTTACAGCGTCCTCGTCTCCTCGACATAGCCCGTCATGGAACGAGTCGATAGCTCCAACGTCCTCAACGGAGCACTCAAACCATTCCAGAATTACAAGACGGAGTACCTGACGCACTTCGTTGTTAGGCAGACGCAGGGAACGAAGGCACGCGCCGTCCTCCGAATGCCCCGTCATGTCCGTCGTAAGGAATCCAGACAGATACAGCGCAGTCCAGATATCTTCGGGCTTGGCGGCATCGGCCTCCTCGGCATGCACATGTATTGGCGCCTCAATAAACCCATGCGGCTCAAGCAAATCGAACAATGTGGACAAGCGTATGAGGTTCCAGTCACCGATGCATGCGCTCAGACGGTCGGCGTAACCATACAGATCTGCCCGAACAGGAGCGACGCAACCGCGATGTGCGTAGTCCACCACACGCTCCGGGCTCGAGCAATAAAAACCACCAAACAGATAGCCCTCGAGCCACTCACGCGCGTCATCCAGACAGCCGTTGCGCCCGATGCGATCTAACAGCACCCGGACTTCGTCGTCCGAAAAACCGAACCATCGATCACACCAACTCGACAGCGGCGTCGCCGACCGATAGGAAACCCCACGCTGGGACAACGCAAGCGCGGCAGGACCGGGGCGCTCACCCATAAGACACGTCAATCGCAACGAGTCGCCGGCGTCGGCAATGGTGTCGAACAACATTCGGATGAGCGGCTCTGGGGAATCCACGCCACCGTCGTCCTGAGCGTCCAAACGCTTTGGACATACCGCGTCGTAGTCGTCTATCAGGAAAACAACCTGCTCATCGAAAGCTGTCCGGAGCAGCTTAATAAGCACGCCAAGCGCCGCATCGATCTCCTTATCGCTGGCCACCCCACGCGCCGTCCTCTCGATAAGACGAACCTCACGTCTTGACAGATCAGGCGCGGCAAGCAGCGGAAGCAATCGGGCGCACTCGTGCACGACAGCGCTGCGAATAGCCGCAGCAGCATCAGCGCCGCACCTCGAAGCGGCAGCTGTAAAGTCGAGCATGATGACCGGATAACACGCGTACTCATCACGATAGCGACCGCCACCCGCCTGCCAAATCTGAGTGCCGACGAACGGGCTTCGATCCGGCCGCCGGTGATCAGGTCGTTCCAAATAGCATTTGAGCATCGATAGATTCATGCTCTTGCCAAAACCCTTGGGCCGACAGCAAAGCGCAACAGGTGCTTCGCTGTCCAATATATCGGCAATAAACATAGTCTTATCGACGAGTAGACACCGATTGATTGCATCGGAAAAGTCGTGTACATCAACCGGCAGAGCTGCGTTATCCGCATAACTGAGCAACCGTGCGCCAAACGCATGAGTAAAACCACAATTCACCTGTTCAGACACTGTAAACCCTCCTTCTAACGCAGCACGATGCCCATTGTAGCGAGCGGGTAGAGCGCAACAATATCGACATGCAAACGTTTCGGGCAGCGGTAGCAACAGACCCCCGAGGGGGCAAACAAATCGTTGCACAACAAAAAAGGGGCCCGATGCCGCCGCACCGAACCCCGTCCCAAACTCTTATAGAAAACGATCTGGAAGATTACTCCTCCAAGCCGTCCTCCCCAGAAGCCTTCTTCTGCTGATCGAGCTTATGCTTACCACTTACGATAGACGTAGCGCCCAGTGTGGCCAAGCTTGCACTGGCAAGGCTCGCCATCACAATCAAGTCGCCCGTCTTGGGCATGTTGCCGCCCGAGGACTTAGTCGTTGTAGTCGTCGTGGTCGTGGTGGTCACCGTTTTGGAGTCATTTTGCTCCTGGACCTGGTTGTCAGCACCGCTCTTGTCGTCGTCTTCGGACTGTTTCTTTTCGCCCCCGGCCTTGCTCTTGTCCTTCTCCTCAGATTCAGACTTCTTATCCTCGCCCTTCTTCTGTTCGGACTTGTCGCTCTTCTCCTCAGAGCTAGAACCCTTATCGGATTCGGTCTTCTCGGAAGCCTCGTCCTTGGAGTCGCCCTTTGCGGCTTCGATCTTTTCCGTGGAAACCTGATCAGAGTTGCCCTTGTTCTGGGTCGAGCCGTTATTGACGCCAGCCATCAGCGAAGAGCCCAGCGTAGAACCAAGCTGCTCGGAGAAAGAAGGCTTCTTGTCCGGCGAAGCAACGGGAACGTCCGGCGCCTTATTCGAGTCATCCTTGGAAGCATCAGAACCAGGGGTTGCGTCAGAGCCGGAGCCGTTGTTAGAGCCGGTGCCAACGGACGAATCGCTCGAGCCGGTGGATGAGTTAGAGGTGCCAGCGCCGGTCGAACCAGAAGCGTCGCTGTCCGTATTGCCGGCAGAGCTTGAAGACGAATCGCCCGCAGCAGAGCCGTTTGAATCGGAGCCGTTCGAGGTAGAGCCGTTGTTGGTAGTGCCACCAGCAGAGCCATCACCGTCAGCACCGGTCGAGGGCGCATCCATCCTGTCATCGTTGGCATCGTCGCTCGAGTCGTCATTCGAATCAGGCGTCGGCGAGGGCGCCGGCGTAGGTTCGGGCTGCACGGGCGTCGCAGCGGCCTCGTCCTCGGCGATATAAACCAAGCAGTCCTTCAGCTCATTGCGGTAGCGGTTCTTCCAGCCCTCATGATACTGGGGCTGGCTCGAATACTTGGTCGCCACGTTATTGACCACACTGTTGGAAAGCGCCGTCACAAACTCGCGGTCGGACATATCGTTGGAGAGATTCGCCCAACGGAAGAAGTCCCTGCAGCCACCGGTGCCGCACATGTTGGTGATGCTCCACACCATGCCCTTAACGCAATCGGCACGGCCCGAAATATCAATGCCCAGGCCACTCTTGAGCCACGCCTCGGTCACCGCATAGTACGAGTTGTACGCATAGGCATCTTGAAGAGCTGAGAACTCAACAGGATCGATGTTATAAGCGCCCTGGAAGGCCTCCTGCGCAATACGGCCCAACTCGGTGAGCTGGCCGTTCTCGTACATGGCATTGCTCATGTTGGAAATCTCGCTGCCGCGATCAATCGCATCCTTGAGCATGCTGTATTTTTCGGGGTTGTAGTTGTAGGCCTGCTTCATAAACGGAATGAGCGACCAACGACGGTCGAACTGGTAATAACCCAGCGCGTTATAACCGTCACCGTACGAAAAGCCCTGGTTATAGTTGCCGTGACTCTCATATTTGGTGAAGTACTTCATCTCGGGAGTCACGTTAACAAACGAAACGCCCTGGACCGACCTCAGCACGCCCGAAAAGGACTGCTGGGTATAGAGACCCTTATCGATATCGGTCGCATCCGAGGCAACGCCCGGCGTGGGCTCCTCGGCAGCGGCGGGTGCCGGCGCGGAAACGGCGCCAAACGAAAGCGCCAGCGTCAGGCCCGCGACAATCGCAGAATGCTTGGGCTGCATAAGATCCTCCCTGCATTGGTGTAGTTAAAGTGCAGTTTGCAAAGATAAAAATAAGTATTGCAGCTCGCCCGTTGTTGCACAACAACCCCTCGGTAAACGGCAACAACCCTCCGCGAAATCCGCGAAATCTAAAGGAATTAAACAAACTGGTCGTCGGGCACCAGAAGAAGATCGCCGTAGCGTCCCATCAGCCCGTCTCTCAACTGACAGAAAGCGGGGATATAGACGTTTAAGATACGCTGAATCAAATCTTGAGCGAGCTTGTTGTCATAGATATGGACGTTCGTATTGCGGTCTCTGAGCATATCTAGCCATGCCGCCTCATCAATAAAGTCGTAGAATCGGTAGGCTTCCTTCAAGATGGCACGAGGAGACCCCGATGCAGCAAGCGTGGCGCCCTCATACTCGAGCAGACGTTTAAGGAGCTTCCAGCTCAGTTCAAACTGAAGGTTGAACTTATTAATCAATCCACTCTGAACAAAATCATTGCTAAGATCCTGATTGGGTGCATCCTCAAGATTCGCCAAGGCGCTGGCAAAGTTCTCATATTTTTTCATACAGAATCACACCATCCCTGGCAATTTCATCGAGCAATTGCTGCGCTAAGGACTCATCCAGATTGACGAGGTCTATATCTAAAAGAGTATCAAGACGCTCCTCTATCAGATATGAGAAACGGTCGAAATCCCGGCAACCTGCTACAGCAATATCAATATCGCTCTTAGGCAAGTTGTCACCGCGGGCACGAGAACCAAACAGCACAACCCTCTCGGCGTCACATTCCCGAGCAAAAATCTCAATTTGCTTGTACACCTTGTCGAGAGATACCATCTGCAGCCCTACAGCTTAATGTCGAAGTTGATCTCGGGGACGGCAGCAAGGTCGGCCAACGTCACGCCGTCGACGTACTTTTCGATCACGTCGTCCAGACCGCGCCAGAATTTGACGGTCGAGCAGAGATCGCTGCGGGCGCAGCTGTTGTCGATACCATCGCACGCCACCGGAGCAGTACTGCCCTCGACAGCGCGCAGGATGTCGCCAGCACGCACCTCGGAGGGATCCTTGGCCATCATGTAGCCGCCGCCCTTGCCGCGCACGCTCTTAAGCAGGCCAGCCTTCATAAGCGGACGAACCAGCTGTTCCAGATACTTCTGCGAAATGCGCTCGCGGTCGGCAACCTCGCGCAGAGCAATCTTGCCCTCGGCGTCACCGAGCGCCGCGATATAGATCATCAGTCGGAGGGCATAGCGGCCCTTAGAAGAAATGAGCATACCTACCCTCCCATCGTTACTGGGACAAAACCAGGCTTGTTTGTCCCAAATCCTATGCAAGCGGAACAAACAAACCTGATTATTATGTCCCTCATCTAAAAAGTCGAGTGGATTAGTCGGGTTTTCCCTTGACTAACGCCGAACCCATAGTAACTTTATTCCGAGAAGATTCCTAGGGTTTAGTACACCTATGAGTACACCATATACAGAGAGGGACAGCATGAGCGCAAATCCGCTGCTTTCCATCGAAGGTCTCACCGCCTCCGTGGACGAGAAGACCATCCTCCACAATGTCAACCTCAACGTCGCCGCCGGCGAGACCCACGTGCTGATGGGCCCCAACGGCGCCGGCAAGTCCACCCTCGGCCACCTGGTCATGGGCGACCCCGTCTACACCGTGCAGGACGGCCGCATCGTCTTTGACGGCCAGGACATCACCGAGCTCACCACCGACAAGCGCTCCCGCGCCGGCCTGTTCCTGAGCTTCCAGGCCCCGGTCGAGATCCCGGGCGTGCCGCTGTCGAGCTTTTTGCGCGCCAGCATCGCCGGCCGCCCCGGCCTGGAAATGAAGGGCAAGGAGTTCCGCCGTCGCGTCAAGGAGCTCGCAGCTGAGCTCAACATGGACACCGCCTACCTCAACCGTGAGCTGGGCGTGGGCTTCTCGGGCGGCGAGAAGAAGAAGGTCGAGATGCTCCAGCTTCTGCTGCTGCAGCCCAAGCTCGCCATTCTGGACGAGACCGACTCGGGTCTGGACGTCGACGCGCTTTCCACCGTCAGCCACGGCATGGACGCCTACCGCAAGAGCTGCGACGGTTCCATGCTCATCATCACGCACAATACGCGCATCCTGGAGCACCTGGATGTCGACCGCGTCCACGTTATGGTCAAGGGCCACATCGTGCGCGAGGACGACGCCTCGCTCATCCCCTGGATCGACAAGAACGGCTTTGAAGCCTTCGAGCGCGAGGCAGCCGAGCAGCGCGCCCAGGCCGAGGCCGCCGCTGCCGAGCAGCAGGCGTAAAGGGGCGACGCAATGACCAAGAACCGCACCGAGGTCGCGGACATCGACCGCAGCCTCTACGACTTCACCTACGGCGAGGAGGGATTCGAGCGCCTCGACGCCGGCATCACGCCCGACATCGTGCGCGAGATCAGCGCCAAGAAGGACGAGCCGCAGTGGATGCTCGACCTGCGCCTCAAGTCCCTCGAGATCTTCAACCGCTTCCCGGATCCGACGTGGGGCCCCTCCATCGAGGGCCTGGACATGGACAACATCGTCACCTACGTCAAGCCCAACACCGACCAAAAGCACGACTGGGAGTCGGTGCCCGACGACATCAAGAACACCTTTGAGCGCCTGGGCATCCCCGAGGCCGAGCGCAGCTACCTGGCGGGCGTTGGCGCGCAGTACGACTCCGAGCTGGTCTACCACAACATGCAGGACACGGCGTCCAAGATGGGCATCGTGTACTCCGGCATCGAGGAGGCCCTGCACGACCCGCAGTGGGAGCCGCTCATCCACGAGAAGTTTATGACGCTCATCCCGCCCACCGACCACAAATTTGCGGCCCTGCACGGCGCCGTATGGTCGGGCGGCTCGTTTGTCTACGTGCCCAAGGGCACCAAGCTCGACTTCCCGCTGCAGAGCTACTTCCGCCTCAATGCCAAGGGTGCCGGCCAGTTTGAGCACACGCTCATCATTGTCGAGGACGATGCCGACCTGCACTTTATCGAGGGCTGTTCCGCGCCCAAGTACAACGTGGCCAACCTCCACGCCGGCGCCGTCGAGCTCTTTGTGGGCAAGCGTGCGCACCTGCGCTACTCGACCATCGAGAACTGGTCCAAAAACATGTACAACCTCAACACCAAGCGTGCGCGCGTGGACGAGGATGGCGACATAGAGTGGATCAGTGGCTCCTTCGGCAGCCACGTGGGCTACCTCTACCCCATGAGTGTGCTCAACGGCCGCCGCGCCCGGTCGAGCTTTACCGGCATCACCTTTGCCGGCGCCGGGCAGAACCTCGATACCGGCTGTAAGGTCGTGCTCAACGCCCCCGAGACCTCGGCAACCGTCGAGACCAAGGGCATCTCCAAGAGCGGCGGCATTCAGACCTTCCGCAGCTCCATCGTGGCCACGCCCAAGGCCGAGGGTTCCAAGGCAACCGTGAGCTGCCAGTCGCTCATGCTCGACGACCAGAGCCGCTCCGACACCATCCCCGCCATGGACATCCGCGCCAAGAACGTCGACATCGGCCACGAGGCCACCATCGGCCGCATCGGCGACGACAAGGTGTTCTACCTGATGAGCCGCGGCATCTCGGAGGAAGAGGCCCGCACCATGATCGTCAACGGCTTTGCCAACCCGGTCTCCAAGGAGCTGCCGCTGGAGTACGCCGTCGAGATGAACAACCTGATCAAGCTCGAGATGGAAGGAGCGATCGGATAATGAAACAGGAAACCAACACCGCTGCTACCACCCTTGAGCAGGTCAACGCGATGCCGGCTGCCACTTGGGGCTGGCTGAAGATGAATCAGACCAAGCTCGAGCTCTCTGACGAGCTTGCCGCCGCTCCCGCGGAGGCCGTTGAGGTCGAAGGCTTGGGCGAGCAGTTTATTGGCGTGACAGACGCGTTCGACGCCGCCATGGACGCCATGGCCGAGCGCTTCCCCGAGCGCCGCTCCTCCGCCCCCGGTGATGCCGCCGACCGCGCCCGCATCACGCCCGAGACCGAGCTCGACGTGCCCGCCACCTCCGTCTACCAGGCCGGCGCCATCAAGCTCGAGGAGGAGCTCTCCCCTGCCGAGGCCTTCGAGACCGGCATGGGCGAGGCTGCCTATGCGTATCTGACCGAGCACGCCACCAAGCGCATCGTCATCGATGTTCCCGCCTACCAGCACGCCGCCGTTACCGTGCGCGTGAGTGGCGTCGACGCAGCGGCTGCGATTGCCGCCATCGACGTCGTCGCTCGCCCGCAGGCAACGCTCGACCTGCATATTGCCCTAGACTCTCCTGTTACCGGCGAGGGTGTCGTGGGCTCCGTGCTACGCGTGTGCGCCCACGAGTACGCCACCGTCAACGTGACCTGCACGCAGACACTCGACGACAGCTGGATCGCACTCGACGACACCGGCCTGTTCCTGGACGAGGGCGCGCGCGTCAACGTGCAGCACACCGTCCTGGGTGCCGGCGCCAGCGCCACCGGCCTTGCCGGCGACCTGCTGGGCGACACCGCCAAGGTGACCATCGATACCGATTACCTGGGCGCCCGCGAGCAGGTGCGCGACTTTAACTACGAGCTGCGCCACCGCGGTCGCAAGACCGAGTGCGAGATCGACGCCAACGGCGTGCTGACCGGCACGTCCAAGAAGGTCTACCGTGGCACCATCGACCTCGTGCACGGCTGCAAGGGTGCAACCGGCACCGAACGCGAGACGGTGCTTTTGGCCAACAAGGGCGTCGACAACAAGACCGTTCCCGTCATTCTCTGTGACGAGGACGACGTCGCCGGCAACCACGGCGCCACCATCGGTCACGTCCGCGACGAGCAGCTGTTCTACCTCGCCTGCCGTGGCCTTGACCAAAACGCCGCCGAGGACCTGTTCATCCGCGCCAAGCTGGAGGACGCCGCGCTTTCCGCCACCGACGAGCGCACCCGCGCCGCCGTCATCCGCCTAGGCAACAACCTGATCGACAACTTTGAAGAGGAGCTCGCATGATCGACACCGAGCACGTTAAATGCGATACCTGTACTGCCCCCGAGCCCATGGAGCTCGACGCCAGCGACGAGGCTTCGCGCGGCTGGCCCACCGTGGACATCGAGACCAACCCCTACAAGGGCCAGTTCCCGCTGTTCCAGCAGCACCCCGAGATCGCCTTCCTCGATAGCGCCGCCACCGCGCAGCGCCCTGCCTGTGTGCTCGACGCCGAACGCGACTTCTACCAGCGCATGAACGCCAACCCCCTGCGCGGCCTGTACTCGCTGTCCGTCGAGGCCACCGACGCCATCGCGAAGGTCCGCCAGCAGATCGCTGACCTCATCGGCGCCTCACAGGCCAACGAGGTCGTCTTCACCCGCAACACGAGCGAGTCGCTCAACCTGGTCGCTAAGAGCTTTGCGCCCACAGTGCTCGAACCGGGCGACGAGGTCGTCATCACCATTATGGAGCACCACTCCAACCTGATTCCGTGGCAGCAGGTCTGCCGCGAGACCGGCGCCAAGCTCGTCTACCTCTACCCCACCAAGACCGGCCAGCTCACCACCGAGGAGGTTCTTGCCAAGGTGGGTCCCAAGACCAAGATCCTAGCCGTGGGACAGGTCTCCAACGTGCTGGGCGTCGAGAACCCGGTCAAGAACCTCGGCAAACTCGTGCACAAGTACGGCGGCTACCTGGTCGTCGACGGCGCGCAGTCGCTGCCGCACATGCCGGTCGATGTGGCCGACCTGGGCGCCGACTTCTTTGCCTTTAGTGCGCACAAGGCCATGGGCCCCATGGGCATCGGCGTGCTGTGGGGCAAGATGGACCTGCTCAACGCCATGCCGCCCATGCTTACCGGCGGCGAGATGATCGATTCGGTCACCGAGCAGGACGCTGTCTGGGCGCCCGTCCCCGAGAAATTCGAGGCCGGCACGCAGGACGCCGCCGGCATCTTCGCCACGGGCGCCGCACTCGATTACCTGGTCAACACGGTGGGTTACGAGAACATCCAGGCACGCGAGCAGGCACTCGTCCACTACCTGATGGGCGAGCTCATGCAGCTCGACTTTGTCCAGATCATCGGCTCGATCTACTGGGACAACCACCACGGCGTCGTCAGCTTTAACGTTAAGGGTATCCACCCGCACGATGTCGCGAGCATCATGGACATGGACGGCGTTTGCATCCGCGCCGGTCACCACTGCGCGCAGCCGCTGCTCACCTGGCTTGGCGTCGAGAACCTCGCCTGCTGCCGCGCCAGCGTGGCCTTCTACAACGACAAGGCCGACATCGACAAGTTCATCGCCGGCCTGCATCACGTTTGGAGCACGTTCAATGGGTAATCTGTACACCTCCACCACGTTTATGGAGCACAACTCGCACCCCGACTACAAGTACGAGATGGACGCGCCCACACACAAGCACGACGGTATCAACCCCAGCTGCGGCGACGAGCTCACCTTGCAGCTGCGTGTCGAGAACGGCGTGATCGAGGAGGCCTCCTTTACCGGTCACGGTTGCGCCATCAGCCAAGCCAGCGCCGATATCATGGCCGACCTCATCACCGGCGAGACCGTCGAGGAAGCTCGCCACCTGGCAGAGCTCTTCCTCGCCATGATCCGCGGCGAGCAGCTCTCCAAGGAAGACCTGGAAGACTTGGACGAGGCTGCCCAGCTTCAGGACATCTCGCACATGCCCGCCCGCGTCAAGTGCGCCGAGCTCGCCTGGCGCACCCTCGACGGCATGCTCACGGGACAAAATAATCAGTAGTATTTGTCCCAAATCTTAAGAATTTTGTTGGCCGAATCGCTTGACAAGAGTGGTTCGGCCATTTTCTATTCCGAGCCCTCAGCCTGAGCATTCACCCGAACATAAGCGCGCACGATACGAGAGACGGTACTCTTGCTGATTCCCGTATATCGTTCGATCTCGCGCACCGTGTAGCCGCCATCGTGCAGGGCGAAAACGATTCCGTCTCGCCGCGAGGGTGCTACGGTCTTGAGTTCGTTGAGCGGCACACCCAGGCGCTTCGCCATCTTGTCGGCAAACGCACGCCGCTCCCACTCCGTCTCATCCATATCGTGAATCACCGGATCGGAACCATCGGGCATCGACAGAGAATAATCCAGAAACCCCTTGGCAGACTCAAAGAGCTCGAGCACACAAGAAGGGTCCGAAAATCCCCTCGTCGTATCGTTGTCATACGCTCTCAGATACTCGGCAAAGCTGCTCCAGGGATAACGCTCGATCAGGGCGATACCCGCCTCCTGCGGATTAGCGTGAACATAGCGAATGGCAGCCATTAGATAACGGTCGGTATCGAGCGAGCGCCGGTCAAAACGGTTCTGGAACAGATGACCCGTGCGCCCCGTGCGTTTATTGAACCGCCGCGCGTACGTCAAAAGCAGCCGGTGCATCGCCGCGCTCATCGCGTCCTCGTAATCTGCAAGCACCAGATGCACGTGATTGCCCATTAGGCACCAGGCGATAACCGTCACGCCCGCCTCGCGGCAGCACTCGCGCATCAGCTCCAAAAACTCCCACCGGTCTTCATCGCCCTCAAAGATGAGCTGCTTGCCCACACCGCGGGCACAGACATGGTAAAAGCCGGTAACCGTTCTCCAAACGCGCTGCATGGCGCTCCCTTCGCCGGGATCTGATTGCCATCCAATACAGCACGATTGAAGCGTGCCATCAAAACATTCACGCAAAACAATACACTCGCGCGGCCAAAGGCAGTAAACGGGCGGCGAACGGCACCGTTGCAACAGGTCAGACCCCGCAACGCATACAAGAGCTGACCAAAAGCTTGCCCAAGACGAACCCCCTCTACGGAAATTCGCGACCACAGAACATATAGTTAAACCGTTTCAATTAAAACTTCCGGACTTCTCGCTACGAAAACTGAGCCGTTCGCCGAATATTCCGTGCATTTCGCGGTATTATAGGGGCTGCATGTCATGTCCCTTTCGAAGGGTCGCCCGGCAATCGCCAGCCACGACCCCCAGACGGGACGCCAACACGATAGAGAGGAGAGGCATGCAGTACTCACAGGAAGTGGAGAACATGTGCCCCGTTGCCAAGGGTGCATACCACGGCCCCGCACCCATCCCCGAGGAGGGCAAGTGGGTCCAGGCTAAGGAGATTTCCGACATCTCCGGTCTTACGCACGGTGTGGGTTGGTGCGCACCTCAGCAGGGCGCCTGCAAGCTCACGCTGAACGTCAAGGACGGCATCATCGAGGAGGCCCTCGTTGAGACCATCGGTTGCTCGGGCATGACCCACTCTGCCGCCATGGCTTCCGAGATCCTTCCCGGTAAGACCATCCTCGAGGCCCTCAACACCGACCTCGTCTGCGACGCCATCAACGTTGCTATGCGCGAGATCTTCCTGCAGATCGTTTACGGCCGCAGCCAGACCGCGTTCTCCGAGGGCGGCCTGCCCGTGGGCGCCTCCCTCGACGACCTCGGCAAGGGCCTTCGCTCTCAGGTCGGCACCATGTTCGGCACCAAGGCCAAGGGCGCTCGTTACCTCGAGCTCGCTCAGGGCTACGTCACCCGCATGGCTCTCAACGACAAGAACGAGATCATCGCTTTCGAGTTCCTGAACCTCGGCAAGTTCACCGACGCCGTCAAGGCCGGCAAGACCCCCGAGGAGGCCATCGCTGGCGCTATGGGCCACTATGGTCAGTGGGAGAACGCTGCCAAGTACATCGACCCGCGCACCGACGAGGAGACTCACTCCGTCGCCAGCGTGTTCCCGGTTCATGAGTAGAAAGGGAGGGAAATAACTATGACTGTTACGTTCGAAGGTTACGAGCGCCGCGCTGACAAGATCAACAAGTGCCTCGCCGACAACGACATCGCCTCCCTCGAGGAAGCTCTGCAGATCTGCACCGACAAGGGCTTCAACCCGCGTGAGATCGTCAACAACACCCAGTCCATCGCCTTCCAGAACGCCGAGTGGGCCTACACCCTCGGCTGCGCTCTCGCTGTCAAGCGTGGCGCCAAGACTGCTTCTGAGGCTGCCGCCATCATCGGCGAGGGCATCCAGGCCTTCACCGTTCCCGGCTCCGTCGCCGAGGACCGCAAGGTCGGTCTGGGCCACGGCAACCTGGGCGCTATGCTGCTCTCCGACGACACCGAGTGCTTCGCCTTCCTGGCCGGCCACGAGTCCTTCGCTGCCGCTGAGGGTGCTATCGGCCTGGCTCTGAACGCCAACAAGGCTCGCAAGAAGCCGCTGCGCGTTATCCTGAACGGTCTGGGCAAGGACGCTGCTCAGATCATCGCCCGCATCAACGGCTTCACCTACGTGAAGACCCAGTTCGACTACTACACGGGCGAGCTCAAGGTCGTCGAGACCATCCCTTACTCCGATGGTCCCCGCGCTGCCGTTAACTGCTACGGCTCCGACGACGTCCGCGAGGGCGTTGCCATCATGTGGCACGAGAACGTCGACATCTCGATCACCGGTAACTCCACCAACCCCACGCGCTTCCAGCACCCCGTCGCTGGCACCTACAAGAAGGAGCGCCTCGAGGCTGGCAAGAAGTACTTCTCCGTCGCTTCTGGTGGCGGCACTGGCCGTACCCTGCACCCGGACAACATGGGCGCCGGCCCTGCCTCTTACGGCATGACCGACACCATGGGCCGCATGCACTCCGACGCCCAGTTCGCCGGTTCTTCCTCCGTGCCTGCGCACGTCGACATGATGGGTCTCATCGGCATGGGCAACAACCCCATGGTCGGTGCCACCGTCGCCTGCGCTGTCGCCGTCGAGGAGGCCCTCAAGGCCTAATCGCGCCCGCGCGATGCTCATATAGTTGAGCTTTGGAGCCGCTACCTTTCGAGGTAGCGGCTCTTTTTGTTTACGCTGTCGCAGGGTAGCTAATGCCGATATACCAGTTGGGGCGAAATACGAGATGAGACGAGATGGAACGTCAAAGTGTCCATGACACCCACCTGCCATAATTGCCCTTAACCGATTTGCCGAGTCTTTGCGGCCCCATTGCCGATCACCCGTGCGACAATGCACCGGACGAGAAAGGAATCCGATGGAATCGACTGATGTACTGGTAATTGGATCTGGCATTGCGGGCCTTTGCGCCGCCATCGAAGCGGCGCGCACGGGTGCAACCGTCGCTGTGGCAAGCGCCGGAAAGACTATGAGTGGATCGAGCTTCTTCCCGGGCACCTGGGGCCTCGGCCTTATTGGTCCCGTCGACGAAGGCGACGAACAGAACCTTATCGACACCATCCAGGCCGTCGGCGGCGGCGTTGCCGACCCCGAACTCGTCCAGACGTTCGTCCACGGCATTCCCCAGGCAATTGAATGGCTCGAGCAAGACTTGGGCGTTGAGCTTCAGCGTCCGCAAAGCGCCGAAAGCGCCCAGCAAAAGCAGTTTATCCCCTGCTTTGACCACAAGACGCGCATGTGGCGCGGCCTCACCCGCAAGCCCCTTGAGGACGCTCTGACGACCCGGATCGAGTCGCTCGGCATTCGCCTGCTCCCCCGCCATGAGCTTATCGACCTTGTTGAGAACACGAACGGCAGAATCACCGGAACCGTGCTCTACGACCTTACCGAAAATCGAATCGTGCCCTTTGCTGCCAAGGCCACGATCATCGCAGCCGGTGGCACAGGCGGCCTGTTCGAGCGCAGCCTTACGTCGGCTGATGTGCTCAGCTCCTCGCAGGCCATCGCACTGGCGCACGGCGCAACACTTACTAATATAGAGTTCATGCAGATGATGCCCGGCTTCATCGAGCCCAAGCGCAACCTGGTCTTCAACGAGAAAACCTGGCGCTACGTACATGTTGACCAGCCGGTAGATATTGCCGACAACAAGCTGGACGACCTGCTCGAGCAGCGCTCTGGATATGGTCCCTTCACGTCACGCTTGGCCTCCCGCGCTATCGATCTCGTCATCGATCAGGCAGGTGTCGAAGGCCTGGCACTCCACTACGACTTCCCCCGCGAGGATGTCCCAGAGTTTGTGCAGACCTTTGCCACCTGGCTGCAAGACGAGCACGGCATCGCGCCGAGCGACGGGATGCGCGTGGCGATGTATGCCCACGCCGCCAACGGCGGCATCAGGATCGACAAGACCTCGTACACGGGCGTTGAGGGCCTCTACGCCTGTGGCGAGGCAACAGGCGGCATGCACGGCGCCGACCGCATCGGCGGCTTGTCAAGCGCCAACGGCATCGTGTTTGGGCGCATCGCGGGCGTCTCAGCGGCTCACGCGGCACTGGACGCTCCCGAGGCGGCCGCTCCGATGGATATCGCCCTCCCTCAGTATGGCATTGCCACAACAGATGCCGAACGCCTGACACACAGCCTTAAGCACACGATGAGCACCTATTGCATGATCAACAGGACCGAAGCAGGTCTATCCAAGGCCCTGCAACAGCTTGAAAGCCTGAAAGACGAGGCAACGGCGCTGAGCAAGCCGCATGCCAACGACAGCGAGATCGCAGCCCTCGCCCGCCTGCAATCGCAGATTCAACTAGCACAGGAAATGGTCAAAGCCATGCACAAGCGGACCGAAAGCCTCGGATCGCACTATCGAGCGGACTAATTCGATTCTCACTTAGAGTTTGATCACAATTTCTCAACATGCATCGAGCCCCGTAAGCATGATTCCCCCAAGGAGAACACGCTTACGGGGCTTTAGCCGTGTTTTCCCTAAGGGAATCACGGTGCAGATAGCTTAGCTCCGCGCCCTTTCGGGTTCGACCCCATGCGAGGTCAAAAAAACGACCAGCCTAAGCCAGTCGCTTTAACATGCTTTGGTGGGCCGTCAGGGGGTCAGCCTGCTTTGCAGGCGGCCGCTTCGGCGCTTTGCGCCTTGCGCGCTGCGCTGGTAAATGCTTACGCATTTCCTCAGCTCCGCGCCCTTTCGGGTTCGACCCCATGCGAGGTCAACAAAAAAGACGGCCAACCGAAGTTGACCGTCTTAACAATCTTTGGTGGGCCGTCAGGGGGTCGAACCCTGGACCTTGGGATTAAGAGTCCCCTGCTCTACCAACTGAGCTAACGACCCGATATCAACACGAAGCAAGAAGTGGGGTGGGTAAAGGGACTCGAACCCTCGACCTACGGGACCACAACCCGTCGCTCTAGCCAACTGAGCTACACCCACCGTGTCCTGTGCGCTTCGCGCTCGACTATTATTGCAAGGAACGCCACGCGATGCAAGCCCCAATTTTCAAGAATTTTGAAAAGAGTTTTTCAAGCGCGTTTCGAGCAATTCCCACCGGTTTCATAGGAGTAAACTTGCCCCACTGCAAATGCTCGAAAGGACAAGCATGAAAGAACTCTCCAACCGTACGGCAACGTTTACCGATTCGGTCATCCGCCGCATGACGCGCATCTCCAATAAGTATGGCGCCGTCAACCTGTCGCAGGGCTTCCCCGACTTCGATCCCCCGGCGCAGCTGCTCAACAGCCTGAGCGCCATCGCCAGCGACCCCAAGCCGCTCTATCACCAGTACTCCATCACCTGGGGCTCCCAGGCCATGCGTGAGGCGCTTGCCGCCAAGCAGGAGCACTTTATGGGCATGCCGATCAACCCCAACGAGAACATCGTGGTCACCTGCGGCTCCACCGAGGCCATGATGGCCGCCATGATGACGGTCACAAACCCCGGCGACAAGGTCGTCATTTTCTCGCCGTTCTACGAGAACTACGGCGCCGACACGATCCTCTCGGGTGCCGAGCCCATCTACGTGCCGCTCAACCCGCCCACCTTTGACTTTGACCGTGAGGTCCTGGAGGCGGCCTTCCGCGACAACGATCCCAAGGCAATCGTCCTATGCAACCCGTCCAACCCCTGTGGCAAGGTCTTTACGCGCGAGGAGCTCACTTTTATTGCCGACCTGTGCAAGAAGTGCGACGCCTACTGCATCACCGACGAGGTGTACGAGCACATCGTCTACGCGCCCCACGAGCATGTGTACATGGCCACGCTGCCCGGCATGTTTGAGCGCACCATCAGCTGCAGCTCGCTGTCCAAGACCTACTCCATCACCGGCTGGCGCCTAGGCTACACCATCGCTCCCGCCGAAATCACCGAGCGCATCAAAAAGGTCCACGACTTCCTCACCGTAGGCGCCGCCGCTCCCCTGCAAGAGGCCGTCGTCACCGCCCTCAACTTCGACGACAGTTATTACCAGGAGGTCCTCGACCTCTACACCGCCAAGCGCGACCTATTCTGTCAGGGACTCGACAACATCGGCCTCACGCACAACGTGCCGCAGGGCGCCTACTACGTGATGATGGACATCTCTGAGTTTTGCTATGACAGCGACCTCGACTTCTGCGAGGACCTGGCCTCAAAGGTGGGCGTGGGCGCCGTGCCCGGCTCGAGCTTCTTCCGCGAGCCCGTCAACCATCTGATTCGTTTCCACTTTGCCAAGCGAGACGAGACGCTTAACGCGGCGCTGGAGAACCTCAAGTCTCTGCGTGATAAAATCGAGCCGCGCGGGTAAGGACGGTCAGTAACTAAAGGCACTAAAGAAACCTCGTGAACCCGTTGGGCCACGAGGTTTCTTTTTATAGCGACCTCATTTATTTTTTAGAGCGCTATACTTTAGTCACGGAGCAACTCGTCCCAGAGAGGAATACTATGGCAGAGCAGCAGCTTATCGGAGCGCTCGAGGCCGGCGGCACCAAGATGGTCTGCGCCACGGGCTATGCAGACGGCACGGTCCTTGAACGCGAGCAGATTGCGACCACGACCCCGTAGGAGACCGTCGAGGCCGTCAACGCATGGTTTGCCGACAAGGGCATCGCCGCGCTGGGCATCGGCGCCTTTGGCCCCACCGCAGTCAACCCTGCCTCGTCCCAATATGGCAAGATCCTGGAGACGCCCAAAACGGCATGGCGCTACTTTGACCTGCTGGGCACCATCCAAAACGAGCTCAATATTCCCTGCGGCTACGACACCGACGTCAACGTCGCCTGCCTGGGCGAGGTCACCTTTGGTTGCGCCCAAGGCCTCACGGACGTGGTGTATCTGACCATCGGCACCGGCGTGGGCGCCGGCGTGCTTTCGGGCGGCCAGCTCGTGCACGGCATGATGCACCCCGAGGCCGGTCACATCCTGGTCACTCGCGACCCGCGCGACACCATTGGCGAGCACAGCGGCTGCCCCTTCCACGACAACTGCCTCGAGGGCCTCATCGCCGGTCCCGGCATCAAAAAACGCTGGGGTGGCAAGAGCGCCGGAGAGATGGCCGATGACCCGGAGGCCATGGACCTGCTCGCCGGCTATCTGGCGCAGGCGCTCATGACCTACATCCTGTGCTACGCACCGCAGAAGAACGTCATCGGTGGCGGCGTGGCCGATCACACCCCCATCGTGCCGCTCGCACGCAAGAAGTGCGCCGAGATGCTCAACGGCTACATCGTCACGCCCGAGATGGCCGACATTGATAGCTATATCGTCAACAACAGCCTCGAGGGCAAGCAGGGCATTATGGGCTGCCTGGCCCTGGGCGCACAGGCGCTTCAGTAGCAGACGCACCCACAGGGCGTGGCGCGCCCGGCAAATCCGACCTACGGAACGACGCCACCACGCCTCATATAAGCCCTCAAATAAAAAAGGCCGCCTAGGACCAAACAATACGTCCTAGGCGGCTTTTTTGGCGCGCATCAGCGGCCGTAAGAGATATCGGAGCACAACGCCCGTTGCCGCACCACAGCAGTCGATCATCACATCGGTGATCATGCCGGCGCGTCCCGGCACAAAGAGCTGAATCGTCTCGTCGATCGAGGGAATCAGCAGCAGGAACACCGCCGTGGGCAGCAGCACGTCAAAGGTGCGCCGGCCCTCAAAATCAAAGGCGTGCGTTGCCAAGATACCGAGCACCATATACTCGGTAAAATGCGCGCACTTGCGAACAACAAAGTTGGTCACCCATGCATATGGAAGTCCCACGCCGTGCAGGAAACCGCGGATAGCTTCCATGACTGTTAGGCTCAGCGAGCCCGACCCCGAGCCGGGAACCAGCGAATTGCCCCAGATCAAGAGCGCCATCAGGCAGGTCACGACCGCCCATTTTCGATTGATCTTAACCATGCAGAAGTTATGCCTCCGCGCGGAGCGGCGCGAAGCTGGCGGTACCGCCCTCGATAACGCTCAGATAGGCACGGCCCGTACGCTTGGCGGTAGAGGACTGCAGGCGCTCGATCTCTTCCTCGAGGATCTGATTGACGCGCTCGTGACGACGATTTTCCATAATGCCGGCGGCAATAGCCTCGGCTCGCTCGATGCTCTCACGCGAGATGCGGGCAGTATCCTCGGGGAACACAGCGCTGTGACGGCCAACATAGGCGGGGGCAGCAGGCTGAGGGGCAGTGACGGGAGCGGGGGCTGCAACAGGAGCAGGCTCGTCAATCTCATCCAGAATCGCGGTGGCGGCGGCCCACATGTCCTCGTGGCCTGAGTAATCGGCCATAGGGACATCAACCTCGAGCGAAGCGTCCGGAAGGTCGCCGGTGTCGATGCGATCTTGGGCATCAATCGATGCGGTGATGGCTGCAGGCTCATCGAGGTCATCGAGATCGATGTCCGCGACACCGGAGATGATAGGCATGCTGGCGAGGCTTGCGTTGTACGGCGCAGCCTCAGCCGCCTGCTGCTGGGCAGGAGCGCCCCAAAGCGAGCTTTCGGCGGCGCGGCGGGCGGCAACGGCCTCCTCGTCCGCGGTCATGGCTTCATCAACGTACGAATTATCGGCAGAAGCGTTCGCGTCCGCCGAGGTAGCGCTGTAGGCGTTATTGGCTGCCGCGTTGGCGACGAGTGCCACGAAAGCCGCCGTGCTGCCCGCAGGGGCGGCCTGGGAGCCAGACACGGCGCGTGCCGCGGCGGCGATGTCGTCGCGATTGAAGGAACCGGACTGCCCGCCGTTGGTGAGCTCGTCGATGGCGACTTGATAGACGTCGCGCGAGTGTGCAGGGTCGCAGCTCACCGGCGAATCGTCGTCGAGCATACTGTCGATCATAGACCAAGCCTCGTCCTCGTCCATAGCATCTGCGGCTCGAGCGATGGTAGGGACACCATCATCGGCATGACGGCGCTGGAACGCACCAGTCAGGCCGGAAAGGAATGCCGAGGTAGACTGCTCCGACTGAGCCTGAGAAGCAGAAGTCGCAGCGTAAGGAGTCGCATCCTGCTGCTGAGCTGGAATCGAGGCGGTCTTGAACTCGCTTTGATGCTGATTGAGATTGGCGGCACCGCCCATGGCATCGGGCTGGAACAGACGCTCTTCACGCTGCGCACGATACTCGGAGATACCCAGCGAGGCGGCATAGATGCCCACGCCCGCCACCGCGCCCACGGCGAAGGGAACCGCACCCGCCACGACCGTCTCGTTCACCGACGAAAACGGCAGCGTCGCGGCATACATAACCACGGGAGCGGCAAGGCCGATCCCGCACGAAAGTCCGGCAAGGACTGCTCGTTGTGTTGCATCAGAAGAAGCCATGAGCTCTCCCCATCTTCCGGCACCCAAATCGCATCATTCAGTTGGCTGCGCGAGAGAAGATGAAGCGGGGCTATGCCCCAAAGCAACGGTATATGGTTCGTTTCATCTGCGTTTTCCGTCGCGAAGCTTAAAAGCTATTATGCGAAACCGCCCTGTCGATTGCAAGCGACGATGTCGGATTGAAACGGGAAACCTGCTGCTCGTCGGTCTTACGGTCAAAAATAAGCGCGGAGCGGCGCTATGGAAAAGGGCCGAGGCTCAAAGCCCCGACCCTTTATCGCATTGATGACTATCGCTGCGCGTGGATGACAACCTAGAACGTCTGCTCGTAGTCGCTGTGTTTTTTGGCCGAACGCACCAGGAACTCCTGGTTGGTGTTGGTGCCCTTAAGACCCTTGATAAACGATGCGGCCGCGCGCTCGGTGTTGTTCATGCTGGCAAGAATGCGACGCAGACCAAAGACAAACGGGCGCATCTGCTCGTCGACCAACAGGTCCTCGTTACGCGTACCGGAGGCAACGGGGTCGATAGCCGGGAAGATGCGGCGGTCGGCCAGGTCGCGGTCGAGCTTAAGCTCCATGTTGCCGGTGCCCTTGAACTCCTCGAAAATGACCTCGTCCATCTTGGAACCGGTGTCGATGAGGGCAGAGGCCAGGATGGTGAGCGAGCCGCCGTTCTCGATATTGCGGGCTGCACCCAGGAAGCGCTTGGGCGGATACAGTGCCGCCGAATCGACGCCGCCCGAAAGGATGCGGCCCGAGGCGGGCGCCGCCAAGTTGTAGGCGCGGGCGAGGCGCGTGATGGAGTCGAGCACCACCACGACGTCGCCACCCAGCTCTACGATGCGCTTGGCGCGCTCGATGACGAGCTCTGCCACGCGGGTGTGGTTGTCGGCAGGCATATCGAAGGTCGACGCCACAACCTCACCCTTGATGGAACGCTGCATATCGGTGACCTCTTCGGGGCGCTCGTCGACGAGCAGGCAGATGAGGTGCACCTCGGGGTTGTTAATCGAGATAGACTGGCAGATCTTCTTGAGGATCGTGGTCTTGCCGGCCTTGGGCGGGGACACGATCAGGCCGCGCTGGCCCTTGCCGATCGGTGACACGATGTCGATGGCGCGACCGGTAATAGAGTCCTTGCCGTGCTCCATGCGCAGCGGCTCGTTGGGATAGACCGGGGTGAGGTCGCCGAACTTGGGACGGTTGCGAATCTGCTCGGGGTCCAGACCGTTGACGGTCGTGATTTTGGCGAGGCCGGCGCGCTTGTCGCCGCCGCGCGAAGGACGCAGCGAGCCCTCGATGACGTCGCCCGTGCGCAGGCGCGCGGAGCGGATGAGGTAGGCGGGCACGAAGGCGTCGTCGTTGGACTTCATGTAGCCATGGGCGTGGATGATGCCGGAGCTGTCCGGGCGAATCTGCAGAATGCCCTTGATGTCGCGGAAGCCCTCGGCCTTCGCAGCGGTGACGTAGATTTCCTCGACGAGCTCGGCCTTCTTCTTGCCGGTCGTCTCGATCTCGAACTCCTTGGCCTTCTCGCGAAGTTCGGCGACCTTCATGGCAGCGAGCTCCTCGCGCGAAAGCGTGGGCTCGGTGGGAGCGGCATTACGCTCCTTGTTGCGCTGTTTGCGATCGCGCTGGCGGTTGCGACGGTCGTTGTTGCGGTCGTCCTTACGCTCGTTGCGCTCGTCGTTGCGCTTGTGCTGGCGACGGTTGGGACGAGTGCCGTCTTCGCCCTCAGCGGGGGCGGCACCATCGGTTGCGGCGGTGCCAACATTGGCCGCAGCGGCGTCATTGGCCTCGGCGCCAGAATCAACCTGCGCTTCGACATCCTGCTGCTCGGACGCCTTGGCCTTAACGGACTTCTTACGACCGCGCTTGGGCTTCTCGGACGCAGGCTGTTCGACGTCCTGGGCCTTGGCGACATCAGTCGACGCATCGGCGGTCGTCTCGGCAGAATCCTCGGACGCACCCTTCTTGGCAGCCTTGGCCTTGGACGTGCGCTTAGCAGCAGTACGACGGCTGCGACCGGGACGGACATCGGCGGGCTCGGCATCGGCGGGAGCGGCCTCGGAAGTCGTAGCATCCTGGACGGGTGCATCGGCAGCGGTTGCAGACTCGGCGGTCGCCGCAGCATCCCGAGCGGCGGCGGCTGCTGCTGCGGCCTTCTCTGCCTCGACAAAGGCCTTGGGCTTGCGACCGCGACGGTGCGGGCGCAAAGCCGGATCGACAACGGGAACTTCGTTGGCCTCGACAGGCGCAGCGGGCTCAACAGGCAATGTGCCCTCCCCTGCCGCGGAACGGACCGAAGCCTCAGTGAGCTCGGGGGCTACCTGTTCCGCAACTTGCTCGGCCTTAGCAGCCGTGCGGCGGCGTGTGCGCGGTGCCGGCTTCTCGGTCGGCAGGTCGGCGGCAGGGGTCTCGATGGCGGCAGGCGTCTCGGGCACAGACGGAGCTGCAAGCTCGGTCAGAGCCGCGGCCTCGCGCTCGGCAGCACGACGGCGGGCGCGCACCACCTGAGCCTCGCTAATCTGCGCCAACGCACGTGCCTGCGCGACCTCATCGGAAATCGGCGCTGAGGAGTCAGCTGCAACGGTGCGCTTGGCGCGCGTCGTGCGCGTGGTACGGCGCTTGGGCTTGGTGACCTCCTCGCCGTCAGCGGCAGGCTTGGCCGTGCGGCGCACGAGCTTGGGCTTTGCCGGAGCAGCCTCCTCACCAGTTGCAGGCGCAGGCGTCGAAGCAGCCTTAGGCGTCTCGGGAGCCGAGGCTTGCGCGGGCGCCGCGACCTGGTCCGACGCAACCGGTGCAGCGGGAGCGGCTTGCGTCGTCGTTATTTCGTTTTCTTGCTGTTGATCAGACACAGTGTTTGCTCAACTTTCTTTTCAAGCCCTGTGATCACATGCTCCCTGCATAAACCTTCAGGGCGGCTAAACAGTCTAGTTCCGTTCAAAACGACGGACATCATTGATCTGTATCGAGATGATTGCGTCAACTACGCAGCGTTAGTGTAACACAACCGCCGCCACCTGCAACTTAGTCATTGGGGGCGTTCTTAAACGACTAGTCAAAAGGGACACTCTTTGGTCTACCACCCACAAATCAGACTGCCTCCGCCAAAACTATGGCGGTTTACTACGACGAATCGATCAACCGCGACCACTCCGAAACATGTTGAACTAAAACCGCAGGTAGATGCCTTGCGCTTTTTTGCGAAAAGCCGGCGTGGTTGGAAATTCCCAATTCATCGTAGTAAACCGGCATAGTTTCGTATTTCCAGCAGTTCCAAATTCGTCAATACGTCGGCATTTGCGAAAAAAGCCCGACCTCCGTGGGAGATCGGGCTTATAGGGCTCAGTTAAACCAAACCTACACGGTCAAATGACCCGCAGGTTACATCTGCTCGGGCGCGGAAACGCCAACGAGGGTGAGCACCAGGGCGAGCGTCACGCGGACGGCATCGCAAGCGGCCAGACGGGCACGCGAAAGCTCGGGGTCGACGGGACGGCCCTCGCTCGGCAGCACCTGGCAGGCAGCGTAGAAGCTGTGGAAGTCACCGGCGAGTTCCTCGGCAAAGTGGGTCAGACGGAACGGGGCGCGATCGCGAGCACAGCTGGCGATCAGGTCGGTGAGCTCGTTGAGCTTGCGCGAAAGGGCGAGCTCGGTCGGGTCGGTCAGCAGCGAGTAATCGACGTTCTCACCGATGGCCTTGGCGGCAACGGCCTTCATGCCCATCTCGTCGGCCTGCTCGGCGGTAACGTCGGCGGCACGGCGCAGGATGGAGCACACGCGGGCGTGAGCATACTGCACGTAATAGACCGGGTTGGAGTTGTCGCGCTTCTTAACGGCCTCGATGTCGAAGTCGACCATCTGGTTGGAGCTCTTGGAGATGAGCGTGTAGCGAGCGGCATCGGAGCCAACCTCGTCGACGAGCTCCTGAAGGGTCACCATGGTGCCCTTGCGCTTGGACATACGGACGGGCTTGCCGTTACGCAGCAGGTTGACGAGCTGGCCCAGTAGAACCTCGAACTTGCCGGGGTAACCCAGAGCGTCGCAGACGCAGCGGACGCGCTCGATGTAACCGTGGTGGTCGGCGCCCCAGATGTCGATGACGTGGTCGACGCGCTGGAACTTATCCCAGTGATAGGCGACGTCGGAGGCGAAGTAGGTGTACTCGCCGTCGGACTTGATCAGGACGCGGTCCTTGTCGTCGCCCAGATCGGTGGAGCGGAACCACAGGGCGCCGTCCTTGGTGTAGAGGTAGCCCATCTTGTCGAGCTTCTCAAAAGCGCGGTCGACGGCGGAGGTGCCGGCGGTCTCGCCCTCGGTGTCCTTCACATACAGCGAGCGCTCGGAGTACCAACGGTCAAAGTCGCAGTTGACGGCGTGGCAGAGGTCGCGCATGTTGTCGACCATCTTCACGTAGCCGCGCTCACGGAAGCTCTCCATACGCTCCTGCGGATCGGCGTCGACCCACTTGTCGCCGTCGGTGCGCCAGAACTCGGCGGCCTCGTCGATGATGTAGTCGCCGCCGTAAGAGTCCTTGCCCAAGGTCTCGGCAAAGTTGTCCTGATACGGATGGGTCTCGGGGTGCTCGTCGTTCTCGTCGGCAACAAAGGCGTCACGGTCGGCGATCAGCAGCTTGTGAGCCTCGTCGATATCAACGCCCTGCTTGGCGATGATGTCGGCAAGCTGCATATAGCGCGTGCTGATGGAGTTGCCGAAGGTGTTCATCTGAGAGCCGTGGTCATTGATGTAGAACTCGCGCTGGATCTCATAGCCGGCGTGGTCCATAACGCGGCAGAGCGAATCGCCCAGCGCGGCCCAGCGGCCGTGGCCGATGTGCATGGGGCCGACGGGGTTGGCGGAAACGAACTCGACCTGGGTCTTCAGGCCACCACCGACGTTGGACTTAGCGAAGTCCATGCCCTTCTCGCGAGCCTCGCCAAAGATGGCATTCTTGACGGCAACGGAGAGGTAGAAGTTGATGAAGCCGGGGCCTGCGATCTCGACCTTCTCGATCGCGGGGTCCTCGGGCATATGGGCAACGATGGCCTCGGCGATCTTGCGCGGGGCGCAGTGGGCCAGCTTGGCGGACTTCAGGGCCATGGTAGAGGTCCACTCGCCATGAGAAGTGTCAGCCGGTCGCTCGATAGCGCAATCGTCAAGTTCAAATGCGGAAAGGTCGCCGGCCTCCTGGGCCGCAGCAAGCGCAGCGCGTACCAGCTCTTCAATCTTCTCGGGCATAGATCCTCCTTGTGTTAAAGCCCCCGAGCTCTTGGTCACTCGTAGGGCAAAAGCCAGAGTTTGTAGCACTCTATCACAAGCGACGGGCACTGTCGCAGGGTAAAGCTAATAGATATTGCATATGCACAAAAATGACTACAGCTTGCATGGAGTCACTCAAAGATGCCGGTCTGCCTGCAGATTATGCAGGCGTTGAAAATGCATAAAGGTGTGAATGAGCTGCGTCTGTTATCGAATACTCTTACCTATCAGAATTGTGTGCTTTTCCTGCATAAAGTAAGGGTTTGCGCACGTCAGCGTGTTATTCTAGACATACGTAAATTCGTATAAGTTGGAGGTAGCATGTTCTCAATCGGTCAACACGTCATTCATCCGGGTCAGGGAGTCTGCACCGTCGTCGGTTTTAGGGACGACACGCCGCAGCCCATGCTGTTGCTCGAGACCAAGCAGGGACATGCGCAGACGATCCTTATGTACCCCGTGGCGCAGGCCGACCGTTTGCACGCTGCCATCTCGCAGCAAGATGCCGAGCACCTGCTGAGCCACTACGACGAGCTGGAGTGCGACACCTTTACCGAGCGCAACAGCTCGCTTGAGGAGACGCACTTTAAGCAGCAGCTCAAGCTGGGCGCGCCCGAGACGGTCCGCGTGGCAAAGACCATGATGCACCGCATTCGCCAGGCCGAGGAAGCCGATAAAAAGCCCAGCTCTTACTATATGCGTGTACTCAAGGAAGCCAAGCGCCGCTCCATCGAGGAGTTCGCCGTGGCATTGGGCGTCACCGAGGAGGCCGCCGAAGCCCGCCTAGCCCAAGCCGCCCTCAACTAACCCATCCGCGCCAAAAACCACCACAAAGGGGACAGGCACCTTTGTGGTGGTTTTTTCGTTCTAGTCGTTCTAGTAGTATTCATTCTTAGCGATACCTGCGAGCACAAGGAGTCTTTTATGGCAGAGCCACTTTCCGCCGGAATCACCCGCGACCGTGCGTTCGAATTGCTCAACGAGCACAATAAGGACCCGTTCCACATCACCCACGGCGAAACGGTCGAGGGCACCATGCGCTACTTTGCGCGCGAGTTCGACCCCGAGAACGAGGAGTTTTGGGGCATCGTCGGTCTGCTGCACGACCTAGATTGGGAGGAGCATGAGGACGACCCCATGAACCACACCATCTATGCGGCCGAGATCCTTGAAGGCGAGGGCGCCTCTCCCGATCTCATTCGCGCCATTCAGACGCACACGTCGGACTTCAACACCTCGCTGCCCAAGCCCGAGCTGCAGATGGAAAAGATCCTGTTTGCCTGCGACGAGCTCACCGGCTTGATCGGTGCTGCCGTCATCATGCGTCCGAGTAAGAGCGTCATGGACTTTACGACCAAGTCGCTCAAGAAAAAGTTCAAGGACAAGCGCTTTGCCGCCGGCTGCTCGCGCGACGTGATTACGCAGGGTGCCGAGATGCTGGGCTGGGAGCTCCCCGAGCTCTTCGACCGTACCATCGCGGCCATGCAGTCCTTCGCCCCCGACCGCGACACCTTTCAGGCTTAATTCCAAAACCATCACAAAGGGGACAGGCACCTTTGTGGTGGTTTTTGTTTGCGCGGGCGTTAGGGGCGGACCTGGCCGGTGCCTCGGAGCTTGTATTTGTAGGTGGTGAGGGCCTCGGCGGCAAAGGGGCCGCGGGCGTGGAGCTTTTGGGTCGAGATGCCAATCTCGGCGCCCAGGCCAAACTCGCCGCCGTCGGTAAAGCGCGTGCTGGCGTTGGCATACACGGCCGAGGCATCGACCTCGTCCAGGAAGCGCTCGCAAGCATCCGTGTCCTCTGCAACGATGGCCTCGGAGTGCATCGTGCCGTAGCGGTTGATGTGCGCGATGGCCTCGTCCTCGTTCGCCACGACCTTCACGCTCATCTCGAGCGCCAGATACTCGCGACCCCAGTCCTCCTCAGTCGCGGCAACGTAGTCATCGCCCTCGGCAAGCCCGGCGTCGGCGCATGCGGCGCACGTGGCCTCGTCGCCGTGAATGAGCACGCCGTGGTCATGCAGCACGGCCACGACCGCGGGCAAAAACGCATCGGCCACGGCACGGTCGACCAGCAGCGACTCGGCGGCATTGCACACGCCTACACGCTGGGTCTTGGCATTAACGATAATGTTGAGCGCCTTATCAAAGTCGGCGGACTCATGCACGTAGATGTGACAGTTGCCCGTGCCCGTCTCGATCACCGGCACAAGCGACTCGCGCACGCAGCGCTGGATCAGGCCTGCACCGCCGCGCGGAATGAGTACGTCGACAATACCGCGGAGCTTCATGAGCTCGCCAGTGGCCTCGCGGTCGGTGGACTCGATCATCGACACGGCCTCGCGCGGGAAGCCCTTGGCCTCGAGCGCATCGGCCAGCAGCTCAGAAATCATGGCACACGAGTGATAGGCCAGCGAGCCGCCGCGCAGAATGCAGGCGTTGCCGGTACGGATGCAGATGCCTGCGGCGTCGGCCGTCACGTTGGGGCGCGCCTCGTAGACCATAGCGACCAGGCCCAGCGGCACACTCACACGGGTCAGGTCCACGCCACTTGCAAGCACGCGGTGGTCGAGCACGCGGCCCACGGGATCGGGCAGCTCGGCGAGCTTTTCCAGGCCGGCGGCCATGCTCTCAACGCGCTCAGGCGTCAGCAGCAGACGGTCGAGGAGTCCCGCCGAGGTACCCGCATCGCTCGCGGCGGACATATCGAGCTCGTTGGCGGCGACGATGGAGTCGACACCGTTGCGTAGTGCTGCGGCCATGGCGCGCACGGCCTCCTGGCGCTGTTCATCGCTCGCCGTGGCAAGCGAGACCGACGCTGCCTTGGCGGCAACGGCAAGATCGAGGACATACGTGGCTATATCGACCGACATGGGCGGCCCTTTCTCCTAGAAGTTTGCAACCATGGTAGCCGATTTGCGCATGGCCTCGCCCGCGGCGGTAGAATTGGTCAACCCGAAACACCGCAACGAACGGAAGACTCACATGGCCCTCATCACTTCGTACCACGTCCCCGGCCTTTACGTCGAGGACCACAGCATCGACGTCCCCCTTGACTGGCGCGGCCTGGAGCCGATGCTCCTGGCCGTCGGCAGCACCATGCGCCGCGGCGCTATGCCGGCGCCCATCGCCGGCGCGCCCGAGAGCATCAAGCTCTTCTACCGTGTGGTTTGCGCGCCCGACCGCATCAACGACGATCTGCCACTACTCCTGTTTTTGCAGGGCGGCCCCGGCGGCGAGAGCCCGCGTCCGCTGTCTCCCACAAGCGACGGCTGGATCGAGGAGGCCGTCAAGCACTTCCGCGTGGTCCTTCCCGACCAGCGCGGCACCGGACGCAGTAGCTGCGTGGACGGACGCACGATCAAGGCACTGGGTGATCGCGCAACGGCCGCCGGCGCCGATACAGCACGCTCGCAGGCTGATTTCCTCAAGCGCCATCTTGCCAGCTCCATCGTGCGCGATTTTGAGTACCTGCGCCTGGTGGGCTTTGGCGGCAAGCCCTGGGTCACACTGGGGCAGAGCTACGGCGGCTTTTTGACGCTGAGCTACCTGTCGCTCTTCCCCGAGGGCGTGGCGGCGAGCTTTACCTGCGGTGGCATCCCCCACGTCCCGGCGAGCGCCAGCGAGGTCTACGCGCACACCTTCCCGCGCATGGCCGCCAAGACGCAGCAGTATTACGACCGCTACCCCGCCGACGTCGAGCGCGTGGCGGCGCTGGCCGATGCGCTTGAGGAGCAGAAGCCTGTGCTACCCGACGGCTCGCCGATGACGGTGGAGCGCCTGCAGCTTATGGGCAGCGACTTTGGCATGAAGCCGAGCTTTGAGCGCATGCATTGGATTATCGACCACGCTTTTGTTGACGGCGACGGCACGCTGAGCTGCGGTGCCTCAGTATCCGATAGCTTTTTGATGTGCGCCTTCGAGCGCACCAACACGCGCGCGAATCCGCTGTACTGGACGCTTCAGGAGTTCATCTACGCCGACGGCGACACCATGCCCATTCGCTGGGCCGCGGCAGAAGAGAAAGCCCATCGTACCGAGTTCGACACACTCGCGCGCCCGCTCATGTTTACCGGCGAGGCCATGTTCCCGTGGATGTTCGAGCAGATGCCCGAGCTCAAGCCCTTCAAGACCGCCATGGACCTGCTGATGGAAGACACCAGCTGGGACAAGATCTACGACCCGCAGCGACTGGCGTGCAACGAGGTGCCCCTGCAGGCCGCGGTGTATTTCGACGACATGTACGTCGATTCGGGCATGCAGCTCGATACGCTCAGCCGCGTGGGTAACTCGCATGCCTGGGTGACCAACGAGTTCGAGCACGACGGTCTACACGGTAGCGTGGTGTTCAAGCACCTCTTCAACGAAGCCCTCAACCGCGGAGACCTGCGCCAAATCTTCTAGCAAAGGAGCGTCCCCACCTGCCGGCACAAAAGGAACGTCCCCAAGTGCCGGCAACGACAATGCCGCAGGAAGAGGACGGAAAGCGAAAACGCCCCTAAGCAAGCAAGGTGACGTGAAAGAGGAGGGCATTGACCTTTTGGTCATGCCCGACGATTGAACGTCAGATTGCCGCTTAGGGGCGTTTGCAGCGTCAATTGGTCAGGCAAAGACGATCAGATTATCTCGATGGATCGCGGGCTTCTCGGCCAGGTCTGCCAGCAGGCGGTTGCTGGCGATCTGGTCCTGGCGGCGGCCGGCGGCAAGTTCCAGCACGTCCGAATCGGCCTCGGCGATACCGCGGGCGACGACCATACCGCTCGGATCGCACACATCGAGCACATCGCCCTCGGCAAACTGGCCATCGATCTCGCGAATACCCACCGCAAGCAAGGAAGAGCCACGGCTGACCAGCGCCTTCGCGGCGCCGTCATCGACCGTCACCGAGCCATGCGCCTTGTCGCCCAGTGCGATCCACAGCTTGCGGGGTGCGATGTCCAGACGCTCCGCCGGCGGATCGAACAGCGTGCCCACGCTCTCGCCGCGGGCGAGGCGCACGAGCGCATCGGGCTCCTCGCCCGAGCAAATCACGCTCTGAATGCCCGCGGTCATCAGAATGCGGCTCGCGCGGATCTTGGTAATCATGCCGCCCGTGCCCACCGATGTGGAAGAATCGCCCGCCGAGGCGATAATCTTGGCATCGATCTTATGCACGACCGGGACGAACTCGGCCGTGGGGTCCTCATGCGGATTAGCAGTATAGAGACCATCGATGTCCGAGAGCGTCACGCACAGATCGGCAGAAACCAGGCAGCTCACAAGCGCCGCCAGTGTGTCGTTGTCGCCAAACTTGATCTCGTCGACGGTGACGGTATCGTTCTCGTTGACGACCGGCACCACGCCCAGCTCAACCAGGCGCAGCAGGGCGTCGCGCGCGTGCAGGTAGGACGTGCGGCGGGCCGTATCGTGGCGTGTGAGCAGCACGAGCGAGGTGAGCAGGTCGCGCGTATGGAACTCCTCGTCGTAGGCCGACGAGATGATGCACTGACCGGCCGAGGCGCAGGCCTGTAAGCTCGGAAGGTCGCCGACCGGCTTGTGGTCGAAGCCCAACACGGGATAGCCACAGGCGATAGCGCCCGAGCTCACCACGACCAGACGCCAGCCGAGCTTGCGCAGCGCTGCGGCCTGATCGGCAAGTCCGCCGATAAAGGCGCGGTTGACCTTGCCATCGGCACCCACCACCGTGGACGAACCGATCTTTACCACTATCGTTTTATAAGAAGTCGTCATACGTCAAACCAATCAACTGTGGAGGGTTCGGCCGAGCTGGCGGCCAAGGGAGCGTGGCTCGCCCCTACCGCCCAAGGAATTAGTGAGCCCAGGGAAAGGCAGAGGCCGCGGCCATGTTCTTGCGCACGAGCTCGTCGCGCACCTGAGCCAGGCCCTGCTCCATGCCCACCACATAGGTCTGCGGGTACAGGAAGCGCTTGAAAGCTGCGTCCAGATGATCGAGCGCCCAAGCACAGCGCTCGCGCGCGTCCTCGATGCCCTCACGTGGAGAAACCGCGCTGCCGTCGCGCACGATCGGCACCAGCAACTCACGATACTCGAGCTCGGACACATCGGTCACCAGCGCCGCATCGTTCACGGCCACGAGGGTATTGCCGCGCGCGGCGCCCTCCCCTGCCAGATGGTCCTCGTCATAGATCATGTCGCAGACCGGGCCGCCAAAGCCGTCGTAATAACGGCGCACGCGTTGCACACCCGGGATCGTGCGCTTGTAGGGCTGCTCGGAGAGCTTGACCACCGGCGTCCATGGATCTGCCTCACCCGCACGGCGGGCGGAAAGCTTGTACACGCCGCCCAGCGCCGGCTGATCGTAGCAGGTCGCGAGCTTGGTGCCCACGCCAAAGCTGTCGATGGGCGCGCCCTGGTCGAGCAGCGACTGAATCGTGTACTCATCCAGATCGTTAGAAACCGAGATCCCCACATAGGGCAGGCCCTCGGCATCAAAACGGCCGCGCACATACTTGGAGAGCTTGGCGAGGTCGCCGGAGTCGATGCGAATAGCCGACAGGCGCTCGCCCGCCGCCTCCATCTCCTTGGCAACCGTAATGGCATGCTCACAGCCCTCGCGCACGTCATAGGTGTCGATGAGCAGCGTACAGTTCTTGGGGCTCGACTTGGCAAAGGCGCGGAAGGCCTCGAGCTCGGAATCGAAGCTCATCACCCAGCTGTGCGCATGCGTGCCAAAGACGGGAATACCGTAGCGGCGGCCGGCGAGCACATTGGACGTAGAGGAGCAGCCGGCAACGTAGCTCGCGCGCGCAACGGCCAGGCCGCCATCGGGACCCTGGGCTCGGCGCAGGCCAAACTCCGCCACGGGGCGACCGTCGGCGGCGAGCACCACGCGCGCCGTCTTGGTGGCGACAAGCGTCTGGAACCCGACGATGTTGAGCAGCGCCGTCTCGAGCAGCTGGCACTCCAGCGCGGGGCCGGTGACGCGCACCATGGGCTCGCGCGGAAAGACGAGCTCGCCCTCGGGCACGGCGTCGATGTTTACATGCGCACGAAAATCGCGCAGGTAGTCGAGAAATCCAGGCTTGAACATCGCGCCGCCGGCAGGGGCCTGGAGCGAGGCGAGGTAGTCGATGTCCTCGGGCGTAAAGCGCAGATTCTCGACCAGCTCGGGCAGTTCGGCGGTGCCACACATGACGGCATAGGCGCTGCCAAAGGGATGGTCGCGGTAAAACGCGGTAAAACAACCCTGTTCATTGGCCTTGCCGCTCTCCCACAGGCCCTGGGCCATAGTGAGCTCGTACAGATCGGTAAGCATTGCAATGTCGGTGGGATGCGAGATGTCGGTCAAAGCCATGGGGCGACCTTTCGGATGTGTGGTGCAGAATTTGAGGGTTGGACGAGAGCAGAGCATGCGGACATGACGCCCGATGTAAATCGGTTAGAGCAGGCCCATGCTGGTCAGGATCGTGTAGCCCATAAAGATGACAAACGCGATGAGGGCAAGGACAATGATGATTTTTTGAGCCGGCGCCATGCCAGGGATCTCGTTCTCGCCCGTAGGCTCCTTGGAGGTAACCATGCGCTGGGCAAAGGTCATCTCGTCACGGCTCGGCTTGGGCTCGACGGACTTGGAACGAGCGGCCTTTTTAGGCTGAGGTTTAGGTGCGGTGGGCGCGGGCTTCGCGGCGGCGGGCTTGGGCGCGGGGGCGACGTTCGCGGCGGCCTCCTCGGCCTTCGCACGCTCGGCACGCAGGGCGGTCAGCTCCTCACGCTCGCGACGTGCCTCTTCCTGGGCCTCGCGGCGGGCCTTCTCGGCGCGGAGCTCTTCCAACTCGGCGCGTTCCTCGGCAGACAGTGGTTGGGACTCAAGCTCGGCCATGGTACAGCCCTTTCTTTTAAAAAAAGCCGCCGACACAATGTCAGCGGCTTATCAAATCCAAGGGTGGAGACGAAGGGAGTCGAACCCTCGGCCTCTGCCATGCGACGGCAGCGCTCTCCCAACTGAGCTACGTCCCCAGGACAAGTCGATATTTTACCTACGGCTCGCCAACTGTCAACGCCCAATAACCAGTCTTTTTGGGGCGTGGCTATTTTGACAACTTTTCGAGCAGGCAATCCTCTCGATGATTTTTTAATCCCCGTCCCAGAAAAATCATCGGCGAATGTGCTACTTTGCGCTGGTGAGGACGCCGGTGGTGTCGAAGGCTGGGGTGAAGCTCTCGTCTACCGCTCCGCCTTCTTGCCAAAACATCGTCGTAAAGCCCAGGTCGTCGGCATGGTCGAGCACCTGCTCGTACTCCTCGCGCGTCACGGCGCGCGCCAGGTCGCCGCCTTGTTCGCGCATGAGGGCATTGGGCGTGTACTGGTTCATGACCGAGATCGGCACGTCGCCCACCGTCTGCCACACCAGGTCCAACACGCGGCACGAATCGTCCGCATGCCCCGGCAGCACCAGATGACGCACGATTATGCCGCGCTTCATGAGCCCGTCCCCGTCTACCAGCTCTCCCCCGCGGCGCTCAATCTCGCGCGCCATCTGGGCCAGACCCGACACAGCCACGCGCGGGTAGTCCTTAATATGAGAGAGTGACTGCGCAAGCGCCGCATTGGCATACTTAAAGTCGGTAAGCCACACGTCGACCAAATCGCCGAGCGCTGCCACGGCACTCGCGCGCTCATAACCGCTCGTGTTGTAGACGATTGGAATGACCAGTCCGCGCTCCCGAGCTGCGGCAATCGCGACCGGCAGCAGGTGAGCATAATGCGTCGCCGTCACCAGATTGATGTTATTGGCACCTTGGTCCTGCAGCTCCAGCATAATCTCGACCAGGCGCTCGGGCGAAATCTCAAGCCCAAAATTGCCCGTCGAGATCTCGTGGTTCTGACAATAGATACATTTGAGCGAGCAGCCGCTAAAGAAGATCGTGCCCGAACCGGCCTCGCCCGAGATAGGCGGCTCCTCCCACATATGAAGCGCCGCGCGGGCCACCTTGAGCGTGTCATCGGCACCGCATACGCCGTGCGCACCCTCGTCGCGCACCGCACCGCAACGACGCGGACACAAATGGCAGGCGGGCGAAAAAAGTTCGGTCAACGGCGTCGGCATAAAAACATGCTCCAAAACAACGATTCAGCAGCTCAAACGTAAAGGGACCAACCGCACAGACGGCTCGAGCCCAAGGCGCCGTAATCGTCCGACACGATTTTTGTAATGTCAAGACTGGAATCGATAAAGTGCCGCTTTATGATGTAGGTATTCCGCCCCCCGCGGAGCAACTGGGTGAACCGTCGCGTTTATTTAGGGAGCCCACACAGTCGTACCTAGTACAGGTATCCTTCGTTGTTAAGGACGCTGGAACAGTCGATGAGGGCACCCACCTGTTTTAGGTGGGTTCATTTTCGTAACGTGGGGGGTGGTTTTCTTTTGCCGAAAATCGCCATTACAGTCCATATGGATCCCCACCGGCATCCCAACAATCCATCGACAATACCCTAATATCTGGTAAGCGCGTGATTATCGCTGCGCGCAATTCCATGCACCCCCCTTGGTCGAGTATCATGATTCGGCTATGCCCTTTGCGCATGGCGTTCTTCTGACCTTTCCCTTCGACGCTTGGCGGGTTTTAGATTCATGGCTTCATCCCCGAGCTACATACCGTACCTATGCGTGGCAGCGGCGGCCTTTATCACGACCTTCCTCATGGTGCCCCTGGTCAAGCGCTTGGCAATTAAGCTCGACGCCGTCGACTATCCTTCCAAGCGCCGCATCAACACCAAGCCCATCCCGCGTTTGGGCGGAACGGCGGTGTTTTTGGGCCTGGTCGTTGCCTGCATTGTGCAAATCCTAGGCACCTGGCACCTAGGCTGGCCGCCCGTCCTGGTGCCGCACCCGCGCCTTCACATTAGCTATCCCATGCTGGCGCTCTCCTTTACCGTCATCTTTGCGACCGGCGCTATCGACGACGTCATCCAGCTCAAGCCCAAGCAAAAGCTGGCCGGACAGGTCCTCGCTGCGCTCATCGCCTGCGTGGGTGGCCTGCGCATCGGCGTCATCGTCAACCCGTTTGCCCCCGGCGAAATCATGCTCGGATGGCTCGCCTACCCCATCACCGTGATCTATCTGGTGGCATTCACCAACATCATTAACCTCATCGACGGCCTCGACGGCTTAGCCACGGGCATCTGCGGCATCGCGTCGTTCACCATGTTTTCGATGGCCGTTCTCTCGGGCCGCATCGACGCCGCCGCGCTCTCCATTGCGCTCTTTGGCGCCTGTCTGGCCTTTTTGCGCTACAACTTCAACCCCGCAAGCATCTTCTTGGGCGACTCGGGGTCGCTGCTTCTGGGCTTTGCGCTGGGCTCCATCTCGCTACTCAACGTGAGCCGCACCGCCGCGCTCACCTCGCTTATCATCCCGCTCATCGTTGCCGGCGTGCCCATCATCGACACGTTTAGCGCCATCGTGCGCCGCAAGCGCGCCCACATTAGCATCGGGCAGGCCGACAAGGGCCACATCCACCACCGCCTGATCCAAGAGGGCTACAACCAAAAGCAGGCAGTGCTGCTCATCTATGCCTGGTGCATTATGCTTTCGGCCGGCGCCGCCGCGATCAACCAGGTCGAGGTGCCCATGCGCGTGCTCATCTTTACCGTGCTCGCCATTGGCTCGGCGGCCTTTGCCAAGCATCTACATCTGTTTGAGCCCGTGCTGCGCCACCATTACAACAAGCGCACGCACGAGGACGAGCTCGTCACCCCCGACGATCCCGCCTTTAAGCAGGAGGAGCAGGCAGCCGAGGAACGTAAGGAAGAGCGCCACCACAAGCTCTAGGGTAAGCTGCCGAGGATGCGTCCAGACGCCGCCGGCCAAACGTGCAGCCACGCCGCGCCCATCGCACAAGCCGCCGCTCTCCCGCCCCTCGCCTACTTACGACCCGCCCCTCCAATAAACGCGTTATCATCTTGACCCATGAACATACGTTAGGAGCAATCATGCCAAACGAGAACAGCTACGAAGTCGCGCTGCAAAAGAGCAACGCCATTCGCGAGGGCCTGGCCAAAACGCCCGAGAAGTTCACCATGCTCACCGGCGACCGCCCCACCGGCCGTCTGCACCTGGGTCACTACTTCGGCACCCTCAAGGGCCGTGTTGAGCTGCAGAACATGGGCGCCAAGACCAACGTGCTCATCGCCGACTACCAAGTCATCACTGACCGCGACACGACCGAGCACATCCAGGACAACGTGTACAACATGGTCATGGACTACCTTGCCTGCGGCATCGACCCCGACAAGACCATGATCTACGCGCACTCCGCCGTGCCCGCCGCCAACCAGCTCATGCTGCCGTTCCTGTCGCTGGTCTCAGAGGCCGAGCTGGCGCGCAACCCCACGGTAAAGGCCGAGATGGAGGCCTCGGGCCACGAGCTCACCGGCCTTCTGCTCACCTACCCGGTGCACCAGGCCTGCGACATCCTGTTCTGCAAGGGCAACGTGGTGCCCGTCGGTCGCGACCAGCTGCCGCACATCGAGCTCACCCGCACCATCGCCCGCCGCTTTAACAACCGCTACGGCAAGGTGTTCCCCGAGGTCGACGCACTGCTGTCCGAGACCCCGCTGCTGCCGGGCCTGGACGGTCGCAAGATGAGCAAGAGCTACGGTAACGCCATCAACATCTCGATGACCGCCGAGGAGACGGCCAAGCGCATCAAGAAGAGCCAGACCGACTCCGAGCGCATGATCACGTTCGATCCCGAGAACCGCCCCGGCGTGTCCGGCCTGCTTTCAACCGCCGCCATCTGCACCGGCCGTTCCGAGGTCGAGATTGCCGAGGAGATTGGCATGGGCGGCTCCGGCCAGCTCAAGAAGTACGTGACCGAGGCCGTCAACGAGTACTTCGCGCCGATCCGCGAGCGTCGTCAGCGCTATGAGAACGATCTGGACTATGTGAAGGACGTGCTGCACGAGGGCAACCGTCGCGCCAACGAGATTGCCGAGCAGACCCTGGCCGAGGTTCAGGACGCCATGGGCATGGTGTACTAGATCGATCTGCTGGCTAGAACTTTCGATTGCTATAGGGCGGGCGCTACGGCGTCCGCCTTTTTTGGTGCCCGACCGGTTCGGCTCTGCCCATTGCACTCCCTCGACAAACAGGAACAGGCCCGCTGGCAGTTAGTTGCCAGCGGGCCTGTTCCCGAAGTACACCGTTGAATCGCACAGAGGGGAGGGATGCGAATCAAACTCAACGGGGCAGGCTTTTTCATCGCCTATTGCCTGCTCCGTTGCTGAATACAATATAGTTCACCGTGGCTTACTTTCTAGCGTCAAACTACCCCAACACACCTTCTCCATAAGTTAGCCCAGGTAAACCTGCAACGGAAAGCCACCACAAAGGGGACAGGCACCTTTGTGGTGGCTTTGACCACGGCAGAGCTGTTAGAGTCCAGCAGGCCAACGACAGGCGGCCAGATCAACATGCATGGGATCGGCAAACGTCACGCCCTCCCCCATTAAGAGCTCGCGCTGAGCATCGGGGCCGCCAAAGGCAAAGCCCTCACAGATACGGCCGTCGGCAAACACCACGCGATGACAGGGAATTTGGCCAGGGCGCGGATTACTATGAAGGGCATACCCCACGTACCGCGCACTTCGTGGACGACCGGCAAGCAGTGCCACCTGACCATACGTGGCGACCATCCCCTCGGGGATCTGCTCGACCACCCCGTACACCCGATCAAAAAAGCCCTCAGACGCCATTGCTCGCTCCCTTCCACCCGGAAAAGCATAAACCATCACAAAGGGGACAGGCACCTTTGTGATGGTTTATGGCAGGTCGGTTAGTTGGCGGGCTGGAAGAAGGCTACTGCCACGGCGCCGGGGCCAACGTGGGTTCCGATGGTGGCGCCGATGGTGTGAACGGGCAGTTCGCCCTCGGTGTGACCAGCCCACAGTGCCGCGCTGTCCTCGATATACTTCTTGAGCACCGCATCCGAAAGACCCGTATAGCCGAGCGCCAGCGGCATGGAAAAGTCGATGCCGCCCGCCTTTTCGACCTTTTGGTTCAGCAGGTTGCGGCCGTTCTTGGAACCGCGCGCCTTGCCCAGCTGCACGATCAGACCGTCCTCGACAGCCACCACGGGCTTCACGTTGAGCAGCGTGCCCACGGCGCCGGCCGCAGCAGACAGACGACCGCCGCGCACCAGGTACTCCAGCGTCTCGAGCAGGCCGATAACCACCACACGGTCGCGCACGGCCTCGACAGCCGCCGCGATCTGAGATGCACTGCGGCCCTCGTCCACCAAGCGCAGCGCATACTCGACCAGGACGCGCTCGCCCAGGGTGACGTTGTTGCTGTCTACCACGAACACGTCGCCACCTGGCGCCTCGGCAAGTGCGGTACGGGCACTCTGATTGGTGCCTGATAGCTTAGCGCCCACGGTAATAATCACAGCCTCGTCGCCGGCCTCACGTGCTTCGGCAATCGCCTGCGAAAACGCGTACGGGTTGACCTGGCCGGTCTTGGGCAGCTCGTCGCGCTCCACAAGCATCTCGTAAAAGCGCTGGTGATCGATGTCGACGCCATCCATATACACATCGGTGCCAAAGGTGACGGACAGCGGCAGAACACGCAGAGCGGGGTGCTCCGCCGGCGACATATCGCTGGCGGAATCGGTAATAATGCGGACGGACATAGCGAATCCTTTCTTGCGCAGGTCTCGCGCAGGGAATTTTGACAGCAATGTCCCGGCACGGCGTACGCGCTCAAACGGGACGATGCAGTTCTTGGCTGAAAGCTAGCTCCAGCGCGGCTCTAGATCTCGCGCAAGGTGTTGAGAATCGTGCGCAGCGACGCATACATCTGCTCGCGCTGCTCCACACCCATAGCCTTACCGGTGGTATCGAGCACCTCGCGAATGATGCGGTCCGCCTCGCTCATGCTCTCGCCGCCTAGAGCGGTCAGGCGCACCGGAGCACGATACTTAACGGCGGCATCGCCCGAATCATCGACCTCAACGTAACCGCCCTCCTCCAGATGCGCGAGCGTGCGCGAAACGGCGGCACGGGTCACGCCTGCCATGCGAGCCAGGTCAGCACCAGTCAGGCCGTCCTTGCTGCGCTCAAGATAGTACAGGCACATAACGTCGGAGCCCTTGAGGCCCAGCCTTGCGCCCTCGGATGTCTTAATGCGCTGGATCTCCTTGTAGAGCCCGCTGATCAGTCCGACAAAGTCCTCGAAACGTGTCTCGTCGTTCTGCTGCATGGGAGACGACCGCCTTTCGCTTGCATAATGCTAACGGGTAAACATCTTAGCCGTATCCAGCGACCGCCGGCCCTGCGTGCCTCATTTGTTGACCCATCAACATAAAAATCACCACAAAGGACAGGCGCCTTTGTGGTGATTTTGGGCATCAATAGGTTCTAGGCGCCGCTACAGCTCCACACAGGGATTGTCGCGGGTCACAAGCGTCTTAACGACAACCGTCGCTCCCAGATAGCGCTCGAGCAAATCGGCAAGACGGTCGATGGCGGCCTGGCAGTCCTCCATTCGCTCGGGCTCCACGCACTCAATCGCCAGGAACGCGTCGGCCGAATCGTCGGACAGGGCCGTTCGAACGCCGTCGCGCCAGTTCCAGCAGCGGCACACGGCGCCCGCATCATCGATGTAGGCGAGCTCGCCGGGCAGCGTCGGGTCATCCGCTTCCTCGCCAAGAGGCAAGAACGCATCGCCACCGTCGGTCACCTTCAAGCGAAGGTCTCCCTCGATCGCATGCAGATCCTCGCCTCCCACGGGCAGCGCGTAGGTCAGCGACACCGTGTTGTAGATGTCCACCGCGGGCGTAATGTGGCCCACAGGCTTGTCCTTAAGCACGCGCTTGAGCAAGTTCTCGATCGAGCAGCGGGCGCCTTTCTTGGTCTTGAACAGACGATAGGCCTCGCGCCATGCCTTGACCGGTGCGTTCTCGCTGATAGTGTCGCTGGTCAGATGACGCTCCACATCGATATTGGCGCGGTCGAGCAACGCCGCAATCGCATCCACGTCCTCTTGAGGAATCTGAGCCGTGGGCTTCATGCCCTCCACGACCACAACACCGACCGCTGCCTGCGGAAACAGCTCCCAGAATGAATCCTCGGCAATAAAGCCTTTCATACGTGCTCCCTTCATCGTGCGCGCCCGAGTGAGGGCGCCTAAACAAAAAGCGCCCTTACAACGGCCACCTTCAAAGTCCTACGGTGCCGTCACAAGAACGCTTGCGCTGTCCCCATCCGGAGAAGGGGACGATATGTCAGGCGCATTGTAACCCGAGTCATCCACGCGAGCAAAACCACCACAAAGGTGCCTGTCCCCTTTGTGGTGGATATGGACTCACGGCGAAGCTAGTGGCGAAGTCCCAGCAGCCCGCGGCCGCGATGACGGGCGTCGGCGTGTACTTGAACGTGCGGGCCTGCGGCTTTGACGGACTCGGGCAGGTGCGAGTACTTCTTCTCGAAGTTCTCCTCGAACATCACCGCCAGGTTGTGCGCGGCCTCGTCGAAGCGCGCGGTGCTCTGCCAGTACTGGCGCGGCACCAGGATGCCGTCGGGCACACCGTGGCACGTAGTGGGAATGTCGACATTAAAGATGTCGTCGTGCACGAACTCGCTGTCCTCGATGGTGCCGTCGAGGGCGCGGGCCACCAGGGCGCGCGTGTAGGCAAGCTCGATGCGATGACCCACGCCGTAGCCGCCGCCGATCCAGCCGGTGTTGACCAGGTACACACGCGTGCGGCCGTCGGCAATGCGCTCGCCGAGCATCTTGGCGTAAACCATGGGGTCGAGTGGCATAAACGGCTCGCCGAACAGCGAAGAGAACGTGGGCGTAGGCTCGGTGACGCCGACCTCGGTGCCGGGGATCTTGGCCGTAAAGCCCGTCACAAAGTGATACATGGCGGCATCGGCCGTTAGACGCGAGATGGGCGGCAACACGCCAAAGGCATCGCAGGTCAAAAACAGTACGACGCTCGGAGTGGTGCCCATGCCCTTGGTCCACGCGTTGGGGATATGCTCGACGGGGTAGGCCACGCGCGTATTGTGCGTGATCGAGACGTCATCATAGTTGGGCTTGCGATTCTCATCGAGCACCACGTTTTCGCAGATGGCGCCAAAGCGAACAGCGTTGAAGATCTCGGGCTCGTGGAACGCGTCCAGGCCCTCGCACTTGGCGTAGCAGCCGCCCTCGATGTTAAAGATGCCCATATCGGACCAACCGTGCTCGTCGTCGCCGATCAGCAGGCGCGTGGGGTTGGCCGAAAGCGTGGTCTTGCCGGTGCCCGACAGGCCAAAGAACACGGCGGTCTCATGCGTGACGGGATCCATGCTAGCCGAGCAGTGCATGGGCAGCACGTCGTCCTCGACGGGCAGCAAATAATTCATAACGCTAAAGATCGACTTTTTAATCTCGCCGGAGTAGCCGGTGCCGGCGACCAGAATCACGCGTTCCTGGAAATTGATGACCACGGCGGCGCTGGAGTTGAGGCCCTTGATGGCAGGGTCGCACTGGTAACCGGGCGCTGCGAGCACGCAGAAGTCGGGCTCGCCGGTGCGCGCGATTTCGCGGGCGAGCGGGCGGGCGAGCATCTGCTTAATAAAGAGTGCCTGGCTGGCACGCTCGCAGGCAACGAGCAGGCGACGCGTGTGGTTGCGGTCGGCGCCCGCCATGCCGCGGGTGACGAACACGTCGCGCTCGTTGAGATAGTCGACGATGCCGGCCTTGATGGCCTCATAGCTCTCGACGGACAGCGGGCGGTTGACGGCGCCCCAGGCAATTTTGTCGTGGACATCGGGGGTGTCGACGATAAAGCGGTCATTGGGGGAACGGCCGGTACGCTCCCCCGTCTCGATCACCAGCGCGCCGTTGGATGCCATGCGGCCTTCTTCGCGGCGGATAGCGTGCTCGACGAGCTCCGCGGCGGGTAGATCGACCAGCAGACGGGGCTGATTCTCGGCGGGATCTTCGACCAGCGTAATACCAAAGTTGGACAAAACATCTGCAGGGGTAACACCAGGCATGGGGCCTCCTTTAAAAACGCGACACGTGGACGCGACGCGCACTTTACTCACGTAAAGCTCGTTGTACCCGATATGCAAAAACGTTTTTGCGGCAACGGCGAAGCGCCCGCCCAACGGTCAAAAATCGCACGCAAGCGGCCTAGTCATTGGAGACGTTCTTGAACAGGCAACATTCAAGGAGTGTCCCCGAATGCCGGCACTTAGGGACGTTCCCAAAGTGCCGGCACATAAGGAACGTCCCTAAGTGCCGACTATAGTGGCAGGCCTTGTCCGAGCATGGCGATGGCGCTCATGAGGACCAGCATGCCGGCGGCGTAGGGCAGCACGGCGCTCAGGAGTTCGGCGTCCTTGCCGCGCACGCGTACGGCGGCAAGACCAATGGCGAGCGTCTGCGGCGAGATCATCTTGCCGGCGGCGACACCCAGGGCGTTCAGCGCGACCATCCAGTAGTCACTCACGCCCAGCGCCGTAGCCGCCTGGCTCTGGATGGGACCGAACAGCATGCCCGACGACGTGCCCGAACCGGTCACGAACGCACCGACGGCACCGATCCACGGGGCCAGAATCGGGTACAAACTACCGGCGACGGCGATACAGAACGCGCTGATCGACGAGATCATGCCCGCATAGCCCATCACCTTGGCGCAGCCCAGCACCGAAAGCATGGTAATGACCGTCGGCATCATCTGCTTGACAGTCGCGGCCAGCACCTCGCCCATCAAGCGCGGCGAAGCGCCCTGAATGGCACCGCCGACAAACGCAGCCAGGAAAATCCAAACACCCGGCGTGTTGATCCACGAAAACGTAAGCGTACCGGGGTTCTCGCCGCAATATACCTGCACGTGACTCGCAAACAGCGCGAGCGCGGCATGTACAACGGGCACCAGGTTGGACGTACCCAGCAGCAGAACAAAAATCAGGATGAAGCACGACCAGGCAGAAAGCGCCGACTTAACGGTGAGCTGTTCGCCGGCCTCGATATTCATGTGAAAGCGTGCGTCCAGATGCCCCGACTTCTCGGCACGCATAGCAAGCGCAGCTGTCAGCCCGAGCGAAACGATAGAACCGACGACGACGGCAAGTTCGGGACCCACAAACCTAGCAACGACCAGAGCCGCACCGGCAAAGGACACGCCGGAGAGCACGGCGATGCCCGCCGCGCCACGTAGGCGCTCGGCAACGCCTGCAACGTTGCCCTGGTCCTCGGCAACACGACCAGCAACCAGTACGATAAACAGCGGCATCATCACAAAGAAAGGCGCCAACTGCACCAGCTGAACGGTCGCCAGGTGCAGGGAATCCAGACCCACCAAGTCGGCAACGGACACCGTGGGGATGCCGATGGAGCCGTAGGGTGTGGGTACGCCGTTGGCCAGCAGGCAGATGAGCACGGCGGGCACGGCCTCAAAACCCAGGCCCGCGAGCATGCCGGCAGGAATGGCGACGGCAGTGCCAAAACCGGCCATGCCCTCCATAAAACCACCGAAGCACCAGGCCACGAGCAGCGCCAGCAGACGGCGGTCGCTGCTGATGGAGGTGATCATGCTGCCGATCACGTCCATGGCGCCCGTGCGAACGCACAGGTTATACGTGAATACCGCGGCGATGATCACCAGGACGATGGGCCACAGAGCCATCAAAAAGCCTTCAAGCGAGGCGGTCGCGATCTGCGCTGCCGGCAGGTGCCACCATGCGAAGGCAAGCACGCACGAAAGGACAAACGATCCGATAGCGGCCTTCCAAGCTGGCCATTTAAAGCACAGCAGCATCACGACCAGCCAAATAATCGGCACAAGAGCCAGTAAGAATGCGGCGACGTCCATAGGTAGAAGCTCCTTGGTGCCGCGTGGGCGGCATCGGGGGGGTGTCACAAAACTTCAACAGGATACCGCACACTTACCGACAAATTACAGCCGCCTGCCGAAAATATTGAACAATCCGTTCAAAAACACGAGCGAACACCGTCGCGTCTATACTAGAGCGCAGCAATAGAAAGGACCCCGCTTTGAGCATAACGCCCCTCGATAGCATTCGCCGCGCCATCGCCCGCCGCAATGGCGTCGCCGACCCCGCCGTAGCGGGCAGCGGCACCGCAAGGGCCCAGGGCGGACGCATCGAGAATGGCCTGTTCCCCGCCTCCCACACGGCCGAAGAGCTCGCGCGCATCCAGGAGCTGAGCCAGCGCAACGCCGGCGGCCCCGACAGCAGCCAGGCCACGCGCCGTCGCCGGCGCGAACGCGATCGGGAGCCCGGCCCCGTCCGCCGCATGGTCAACGCCTGGTGGAACCGTCTGCTCGGTGCCGTCTACGGCGGCGGCTTCTCCATGCAGGAAGCGGAATACGAGGAGCACGCCACCAGTCGCGACTATCTTTGGAACACCCTCGGCACCGCCGTGTGGGGCTTGGCATTTCCGCTGCTCACCATCGTGTCTACGCAGCTCGTGGGCGCCGAAGAAGCAGGCAAATTCTCCATCGCCTTTGTCACCGGCACGCTCATCATGATCGCGTGCAACTACGGCGTGCGCAATTTCCAGGTCTCGGACATCGACGAAAAGACGTCCTTTGCCTCCTACCAGCTCAACCGCTGGCTTTGTGGAGCGCTCGCCCTAGGCTGCGGCCTCATGTACAGCAGCGCCCGCGGCTATGACGCGCAGATGGCGACGATCGGCCTGGGCGTCTACCTCTATAAGGTGATCGACGGCATCGCCGACGTGTACGAGGGCCGCCTGCAGCAGGCCGACAAGCTCTATTTGGCAGGCATGAGCCAAACGCTGCGTTCCGCCGGCGTCATCGCGGTCTTTAGCGTGGCACTGTTCCTCACGCGCAGCATGCCCATCGCGGCCATGGCCATGGGCATCGCCGCGATTGCCTCGCTCGTACTGGTCACCGCCCCGCTCGCCCTGCTCGAAACCGAAAAATCACGCCGCATGAGTCTGCGCGAGGCTGGCCACCTGTTTGTCCAGTGCGCCCCGCTCTTTGGTGCGCTGTTCCTGTTCAACCTTATCGAGAGCATGCCCAAGTTTGTGATGGAGGGCACGCTGGCATACAAATATCAGCTGTACTTTAATGCACTGTTTTTTCCGGCGCAGGCCATTTTGTTGAGCATTGGATTTATCTATAAACCGCAGCTCCTGCGCTTGTCGAGCATTTGGGCTAATCCTCGCAAGCGTCGTCGCTTTGACCTGATTATTGTTGCCGTTATGGCGCTGATCGTGGTCATCACCGGCGTGTGCGCCGCATTTATGGCAGGTCCCGGTATTCCCCTCATGAGCTTTATGTACGGCCTCAGCTTTGAACGCTACCGTACGCTGGCGCTGCTGATGGTCGTCGCCGGCGGCGTAACCGCGGCCATCGATTTTATCTACGCCATTATCACGGTGCTGCGCCACGCTGGAGACGTCACCAAGATCTACCTGATCTGCTTCGCCGTAAGCGTGGTGCTGCCGGTGATCCTGATTAAGCTACTGGGTCTGATGGGCGCTGTGGTGAGCTACCTAGCCATCATGGCCCTACTCCTGGTGCTGTTGATTGTCGAATACGCCCACATTCGCCAGCGCATAGAACGCGACCGCAACCCGTACGGCGCCTAATTCGAATCAATTTGAAGAAAAGAAACGTCGATGTTTTGGCACCGACAGCGAGCAGTCTCAAAGTGCCCCAGGTTGGCGCGAAAGAGGAGCGACGCGTACTTCCGTACGCGAACGACGGTTTGAGCGACAAGATGGGGTGCTTCGGGGCTGCGCAGCATCAACGTGGCCGCCGTTCGGTAGAACGGCGGAACAAAGTTATTCCCCGGGGCGAATATTCGCGTAGAACTCCGCCCCATCATCGAGCCGCAGGATGCCCACGCGACCGAACTCGGAGCCGGTGGCGGCAGCGCAGTCGATGTCGATGCGATCGGGCACACCGGCGGCATCCTCGCCGCCCAGGCGCACGATCTGCCCGCGGCCCGACTCCTCATCGAGCCCCGCAAGACCACCGACCTCGCAATAACGCCCGAGCGACACCGTTGGCGTGTGACCGCTCACCACGACCGGACCCTTGCCCCCGGCAGAAAGCAGCCCGGTCGGCGCATCCCAATAGCCGTGACGAATCCACAGCAGGTCATCGGCCGACTGCACCGCGAGCATCTGCTGCAGCAGCTCGCGATCGGCACCCACCGCTCCAACGCCATCGGCACAATCGACGCCATGCTCAAGCAAAAACGCGCGCGCCGCCTTCATCTCGATTCCAGCATGTACCAGCAGATACGGGCGCTCCTCGGTCTCGGCCACCGCGTAGAGCGGCAGCGCGGCCATCCATCGCACGAGCTCCTCGTATGCGTCAAATTCCATGTCGTTGAGCTGCTCGCGCGTCGTCCAGCCACCGTTGATATCCCAGGTCTCGGCATCGAGCGGATCCTGGCCAATGATGGCATCGAGCATGATCTGCTCGTGATTGCCCTTGAGCACGAGGGCGTTGGGCAGCGAGCGCACGAGCTTAATAACGCCGACCGGATCGGGCCCGCGATCGATCATGTCGCCCAGCACGTACAGCGTGTCGTCGGACGCCAGCGAAATCTTAGACAGGGCCTCGTCAAGCGCACGCACGTGCCCGTGAGCATCAGATGTCACATAGATCGCCATGGTACGCCTCTCCTTGCATTGCGGCCAAAGCCCGGCGCCGCAACTAAAACTTCAAGTTGAACTTAAACGTTACCCATTGTACTCCGTTGCAATAAAGCTGGAAAGGGTTTCCGAGCAGAGGCAAAGACGGCAGCCGTCTATGACGATATCGCGCACGCCCGCAATCCAACCCCATAAACCCACCATCTTTGGGTACAAATAACCGCAGACAACTAACCGTGCCACGCCAACCACCCAGGAGCGGACACCATCCATGAACCAGATCCTTCTTTTTATCGGCCTCGTCATCATTTTGTGCCTGACCATCAAACCCATCGGCAAAAAGCTCCCCTTCCCCACCCTGCTTATCTTTATCGCGCTCGGCATGCTGTTGGGCGTCAACGGCCCGGCGCATATCGACTTTAGCGACTACGCACTCACCGAAACCGTCTGCAGCACGGCGCTATTGTTCATCATGTTCTACGGCGGCTTTAACACCAACATAGACCGCGCCAAGCCCGTCGCCGCGCCGGCGGTGCTGCTGAGCACGCTCGGCGTCGTCATCACCGCAGGCATCACCGGCGTGTTCGCCCACTTTGTGCTGGGCTTCGACTGGATCGGCGGCCTGCTGCTGGGCTCGGTCGTGGCGTCGACCGACGCGGCGAGCGTCTTTAGCGTGCTGCGCGAGCACAACCTGTCGCTAAAGGGCGGCACCGACTCGCTGCTCGAGGTCGAATCGGGCTCCAACGACCCCGTCGCCTACATGCTCACCGCGGTACTCGCCACCCTCGCGGCGGGTGGCAACATCGACATTCCCGTGCTGCTGGCCAAGCAGATCATCCTGGGCGTGGGGCTGGGCCTTGCCATCGGCTGGATATCCAGCCGCCTGATTGAGCGCGCACACGCAACGGCCGAGGGCGCGCAGACTATCTTTTTGTTCGCCGTGGCGATCGTCGCCTACGCACTGCCGAGCTACCTGGGCGGCAACGGCTTTTTGGCCGTATACCTGGCAGGCATTGTGCTGGGCGCGAGCGACATCACCGGCAAGGTCGAGATGGCGCACTTCTTTGACACCCTTACCGAGATGGCCGAGATGACGATCTTCTTCTTGCTCGGCCTGCTCGTCACGCCCGCGCGCCTGCCGCAAATGCTGCTACCCGGCCTTGCGCTCATGGCGTTTATGCTCTTTGCGAGCCGCCCCATCGCCGTCGGTCTGCTGCTGGCGCCCTTTAAGACGAGCCCTCGCCAGGTTGCGCTCGTAAGCTGGGCGGGCTTGCGCGGCGCGGCTTCGGTCGTCTTTAGCCTCTTTGCTGTGGTGGCCGGCGTTCCCGGCGGACACGACCTATTTGACCTGGTGTTTGTGATTGCCGTATCGAGCATTGTGGTGCAGGGTTCGCTACTGCCGGCGGTGGCGAAGAAACTCGATATGATCGATGCGGCCGGCGACGTGCGCCGCACCTTTAACGACTACCGCGACGAGGACGGCATGTCGTTTGTAAAGCTCAAGGTGGGCGCTGGCCATCCGTTTGCCGGGCGCTCGCTCGCCGATATTGGCAGCGCGACGGACATGCTCGTGGTCTTGGTGCTGCGCGACGGGGCGCACCCGGTACTGCCCAACGGCGATACCGTCATCGAGGAAGGCGACCTTCTGGTGATGGCAGCCCCAACGTTCGAAGAGCGTGCCGAGGTTACGCTGCGCGAGGTCACCGTGACGCTCCACGGTCGCCTGGCCGGTCAGCGCCTGCGCGACGTGCCGCAGGGCAAGCACCCGTTTATCGTGGTGATGCTCAAGCGCGAAGGCCAAACGATCATCCCCGATGGCAACACCCTAATATACGCCGGCGACGAAGCCGTCATCGCCACGCTGGCGTCATAGGGGCCAGAGGCACAGCTACCCCAGCCCCTCCTTGTATTCCTATACCCGCAGGTAGATTGACGAACATGTGTTTGCTTATTATAATTTCTACTTGAATAGACTCCTCGTCTCGTGGTATAAAAGGGTTGGTACCCTCGAATAGAGGGACCTCCAAGAGCCGGGGGCTTCCCCCCGGCATTTTTTTTGCGTAATTGGAGGTCACCTCATGACGGAACTGTCGATCTTTATCGACGAATCTGGTGACGCGGGTCCCGTATCTCGCTACTACATCGTTACCCTTGTTTTTCATGAGCAGGCAATAGAGCTAAATGCAAATATCGCCGCATACGAGCGCAACGTTAAAGACTGCGAGCTCGATATTATGCCATTTCATTTTGGGCCTCTTCTCACTGGTCACGATGATTATCAATGGGTCAACATTCGCAACAGAAAGAAACAGCTCAGCCTATTCCGCCAGTTTGTAGACCGCTCCCCCATCACCTATCAGCCCTTCATCTACGATAAGAAACAGGGCCTTTACGAACCGCAAAAGCTCTCCGCAAAGATCGAGCGCGACGTAACAATATTTCTCAGAGATCACTTGGCGTATATACAGAGCTTTGACCACGTTAAGATCTACTACGACGGAGGCCAAAGCGTTGTAACGCGAGCACTTCATGGTGCTATCGAGAAGGCCATTTCCCAAAAGGCCACGGTATATCGCGACGCTTCGCCCAAGACATACCGACTCTCCCAGGTCGCCGACTATATTTGCGGAATTGAGCTCACGCTCCTTAAATTCCAGAATGGGACAGCGACCAAAACAGACACGGAATTCTTCGGCTCGATTGCCCCATTCAAAAAGAACTTCGTCAAGAAGCTGAGGAAAAAGAGAATCGAGTGAGCCAGCCGTTCTTATCGCAACCATGGTATAAATGGATTGCGTTCCTTTATGGAGGGCAGTCAAGGGCCGGGGGATCCCCCCGGCATTTTTTATGCGTAACGTTGCCGCAATTCCTACCTAGCCTCTAGGGGAGGTACAGGTAGCTAAAAGACCCCCGTCCCAAATTAGCTACATTGCGGGCAATTTGCGTCTCGCAAAACTAAGTGAGTAGACTTTTGCCGAATCGCCGACCACGTCACCAAAGCACAACTCTGTGACCTGCGGGTTTGTTGAAGCGAATTTGTCGTGTGCTCAGGATTTGCAATAAAGCCTACTCACTTAGCCAGCGTGCAGTCAAAATAGAACTGTCGCGAACTCATTAGACTCCATTGCGACGGCTTATCGTGCATTTTGAGCAGCTGTGGGTGCAGACGCCCGTCCCAAATTAGCTACCCTTGTCACATTCCTAGTCATCGTCAACGGCAAAATCGCGGAGGTCGAGGCCTTCGCGTTCGGCTCGGGCTAGGAGCTCTTGGGGCGACTCGTCCTCGATATCCATTACGTCGAGCATAGCGACTGGAAAGCCCACGCCGGCTGCACTCCCCGCACGGTCGAGTAAACTCTCGCGCAGCTGGTCAACATCAACATCGATCTTCATGGTGAAACCCCCTACCGGATCAGGCCCCTACTCAGCAGCGCCGAGCACATTCACGGCTGCAACGAAAGCCGCAACCTGTTTGTCGTCCATCTGCGTGGCCAAGCGCCCCGCGGGCTCGTCATAGGCAAACTGAACCTTATCGATAAAGCAATCCCAAGCGCGCTCATCCACACGCACAGCGGCCTCGCAATACTGGCTGAGCTTTTTGAGTCCATACCAAAACGCATTCACATGGCGCGCAGGATCCTCGTCCAGCACTCCATCATAGCGCCGTCCGTTAAACTCGCGCATGCGCGCCACGGCAACTTCGAGAGAGTCGCCGCCGTCGGCCGAAGCCTCGTCCACAAGCTCGGGAATCGCAACCTCGCGCCGAACATTATGCCTGGTAACACCATCGTACTCACCCACCAACACGTCTTCGTCAAACCGATCATCGTAGTCGAAATAACTACTGCCGCGGCAAATCCCGTGCAGCGAACCAGCGCCAAAGGCACGGAACAACCCACCGTCGGCAACAACGCGCCTATAGGTCTCAAACGACTTCTTAACCTGAGCGAGCAACTCGGCAAGCTCCCCGGCATCGCACCCCGTCTCGCACGTAATGCAAACAAGCCCCGGCAACGATACCGGCTCCACCGTGCTCCCTGCAACGCGGGCAGCGCGTTCGGCCCGGTACGCTTGGGCTGCCAAGCGCGCTCGCTGCGCAGCGCCGCGCACGTTAGTCAGCTCGCGCTTCAGTGCTACGTCGCCGGCAACACCACCAGCAAGCTCGTCAACACCCTGCGGTCCGGTCGCGCTCAGCTCGGACTCAAACGTCGCCGTAATCATGCCGGCAAGGTCCGTTGCGTCGGCGGCGCAACGCAGTTGCTCCAACTGCGTGCATAGCAGATCGGCATCCAGGGGCACGGCATCCACAACGCGCACGTCACTCAGGCGCGCCACGCCCCGCAACACCAAAGCCTCCGCGGCATCGTATGCCGCACGAACCCTGTCCGCCGTATTGGCGCGCAGCTTTACCTCGATAAACGCAAGTGTCTGCTCCAGACGGGTCAACAGCTCGGCCTTGTCCTCCATGCGCAAAAAGGCAGCATAGCGGCGCTCCATCTGCAGCGGGCCCACAACACCTGCCTGCTTACGAGCGCGTGCAAGCGCAGCGCCCTCAACACGGCGAACATACCCGTCAACAGCCCGCACGGCAGACTCGCGCGCAGCGTGCTCGGCAGCCTCGACGCCCCTAAGCACGCCCAGCAGCTCGCGGGAGCGCGCATTGCGCACCAACTCCCCGCGATCGTACTGCTCAAGCGCCGTCTGCCGCTTGGCCACCGACTCAAAGCCAAACAGCTCGTCGAGCAGCTCACCAACAGAACGCTCGTCTGCCATGGCAGGCCTCCTTACCCGAACACGCCAACACGCTCGCGGGCCCACGCGTACGCAAGCCCGCACGCCCGCACCGCTACAGATCCAGCGCCTTCTTCGCGGCGTCGACCGGGTCGCCATCCATGTAGAACACCGGGCTCAGTCCCGAGATAATCTCGGACGACACGCTCTGCAGGCCCGCGATGGCGCTCAGCGGCAATATCACGCGCTTGGCGCCGGCGTTTTTGGCCACGCGCATGATGTCCTCGAGCCCTCGGATCTCATCCATAGAGCCCGACATGCGCAAGATTCCCGGAACCGCCAGCGCAGGCATCACTGGGCGGTTGCACGCCGCGGAGCACAGGCCCACAAACTCGGCAAGCGAAACTTCCTCGGACAGGCCCTTGCTCTGCAGGTCGTTATAGAACAGTAGATAATCCTTGGAGCCAATGTGCATGCCCGGCGCCACACGGTTCGCCAGGTTCACAAAGTTGTCGAACGCGGCCTCCAGCGTATCGCGCACCGGCTTGTTAAAGGCCACGCCCTCGTGCTTAAACTTGCACTCGCCGGCAACGGCCTTGTTCTCCAGCTTGTACACGGCAACCTCGCCGCCCTGCGACCTGCCCACGCCAAACACGTGACCGGACAGCAGCGGCCCGTCGGGAATCAGCGTGTCCTCGCTCTGCTCGGGCACGCGTACCACATGCACGTCCTGCGGGTTGTCGGCATCCATATAGCCCAGGTTGACGTCGATAAACTCGACGCCCGCCATAATCTTGAGCTGCTCCTTTACGCGGCGACGGCCCTCGATGGCGTAGTCCAGCAGCCAACGAACGTCGTCCTTGTCCATAGCCTCGTCGGGGAACAGCAGCTTGGCGAGGCCGCTAAAGGACTTGCGCACGGCAATCTCGTCACGCTTGTTAAAGTCGCTGTTAAAGCGGAAATAACGGTCGATATGATGCGTAAAGTCCTTGCGGCGCATCTCCTTGCAAAACTCCGACAGGCAGTCGGTGATCAAGCCGTAATGCCCGGTCAGCAGGCTCGAGCGCATCTTGGGAATCTCCCAGCCCGGCAGGTAATAGTGGATACGGTCGAAGAAGGCCGAATCGTTGTTAAACTCCGGCGGGAACGGGTCAAACAGGTGCGTGGTCTTAAGAACGTTTTGCACGGTGTCGTTGATGTTGCCCTCAAAGACCATGGAGGCATCGGCATTGATCTGGTCGCGGCCACGCGCATAGCTGCCACTCGCCATATAGTCCTTCATGATCTGCACGGCGTTGGTGTCCTTAAAGCGCATGCCGGCGACCTCGTCAAACGTCACGCAATCCCAATGGCCCACCAGGCCCACGCGATCGGCGCGCATGGAGTTCATACGGCCGAACAGGTTGGCCGTGGTGGTCTGCCCGCCCGAAAGCAAGATGGCGTAGGGCGAAACCTCTTTGTAGATATGGCTCTTGCCGGTGCCACGGGGGCCAAGCTCGCACAGGTTGTAGTTGCGCTCGATCAGCGGCACCATACGCTCGATAAAGTGCAGGCGCTCCTTCTCCGAAAGCTCGCTGGGCTCATAGCCGGCAGAGCGCAGCAGCATGTTGAGCCACTCGTCGCGCGAGAAATACTGGCGCTCGTCGATCATGGCCTCCAGGTCCAGGTTGGGCATCTGGATAGGCGTGAGCGACGCCACGCTAAACGGAGAGTCCTCGGGCCCGCGCTTTTTGCGCTTGGCCTTGGAGCGGCGCGGCGCATCGTCGCCAAAGACCTCCATGCCAAACTCGTCTTCCTCTTCCATGGGATGACGGTACTCGATGCTCATAATGCACCAAATACCACCCTGGAGAATCTTGGAATAGTCGCGCACGTACTCGGCCGGCATCACAAACGGCTCAATAGTCAGATTGGCAAACGATGCCACGTAGATGTCTTTGTACTCGTCGAGCTTGGCCGTCACCTTATCGATGATGGTAAAGCGACCCAGCTCGCGGATCTTGGACTTAATGCGCTCGGACTCGTCGGGACGCACGTAGTTATCGGTGAGGATCTTGCGGATGCGCCCCAGGCCCTCCGCCACGGCGTCCTCGTCGTCGGTTGAGCAGTACATGCCCAGCAGGTACTCCAGCACAAAGGTAGGCACGTTGGCGCCACGCTTCATAAGGGCCGTGAGGTCCTTGCGCACGATCTTGCCGCCAAAGTGCTCGAGCAGCTTGCCGTCCAGTACATCCATGTCGTAGCCGTCGTCCTCGGGAGCCTCGGCCACGGCTTGGGCATAGCCATCGGTCGAGGACTCGTCCTCGGCGGTCGCTGCAACATCATCGGGTGCAGTGGCCGCCACCGGCTCCGGAACAGGCGCGGCGGCCACGGCCTCCGCGGCAGTCTCAGCCTCCGGGGCAGGCACAGCCTCCCCTACAGGCACCGCAGCCTGCGCCGGCACATCCACATCAATCGAGGGAACTTCCCACAGATCGTCGTCATGGCTATCAAACATAGGGCACACTCCTAAAAACCAAAGTCAGCAACAGGGGCAAACGAAACAGCGATGGTGTACGTCTCGCGCCAAACGATCTTGCCCGTCTCGCGCTCGCGGCAGACCAGATAGTACGGACCCTTGGCCGAGAATCCATCCGCTGCATGCAACGCAAACTTGGCATGCACCACGCGCTCCTGCGAGTTAACAGAAGTCTTGTTGGCATGCGCCTTGACCGTATCGCTCACCTCGTTGCCACTTGCATCGGTAAACACCAGCTCGTACTCGCACGGCAAGACCTTACCTTGGGCAGGTTCTTCCTGGATCAAGTTGACCGAGAAGAGCGAGTTGGTCACTCGACGTCCCTCACTCAGCACGCGCAGCGTCGCTGCGCGCGTATCGACAAAGTCCTTGGAACCCGAGCGCGCACGCCAAAAACCGATAATGGGCACGCAGAGCTCCTGCAGGCTCATGCCGCCGTGGACGTAGTTGTTAGTGCCGCCGGAACGCTTGAGGTGCACGTTCTCGCGCGGGGCAAATCCCTCAAAACCGGCACCCAAACGTCCCATGCCAACATTAACAAACACCCCGCATGCCTCTTCCGAAAGCTTGGCCACGGCCTCGTTGGGCACCACCAGATGACGCTTGCCGTGCATGACAGGAGCGTCAAGGAAGGGAAGGTCTGGCTTGCCGAGCATCTGGCACTCGTTGAGCTCACGACGCGTGTAGATGAAGCCGTGATCCGCCGTCATAACAACACGCGCGCCCGGGGCGTCGGTGCACACGCGGCGCGCCAACGCGGCAAGTTCCTCCACGGTGTCCGCGCAGGCATCGAAAACGTCATCCTGCGTAGCTGCCTTCTCGCCCGTGGTATCGATCTTGTTGTGGTAGAGATAAACGAGCCTGGAGTCTTTGAGCAGCGCTTTGCGCTCGGTTCCCGCCATGTTGAGGTATGCGCTCGAGCGCAAAGCGCGGGCCGTGGGCTCAACGTGGGTAAGTACGGCCTCGCGCTGCGGAGTCGTCGCAGTGGGCATGCCGTCAGCCAACACAAACGAGCCATCCGTTGCAAGTTCAAGCGCTTGATGCGGCAGCAGCGCGGGCATGCCCACCTCGGTGATGGAGGGAAAGACCGCCTGCATGCTAGAAACCCTGACGTTGCCGCCGCGCTCGCGCTCGAGAAGCGCCGCGACATCACGGGCCACCTCATAGCGCAGCGCGTCGCTTACGATAACGACCGTCGTTTTGGCAGACCCCACAAAGGTGGGCAGCACATGCCAGTAGAATTCATCCTGCCGTGCAGGGCCATCGATGTAGCCGCAATCGGCCCACTCCCCTTGCGCAGCTGATGTCCAGCAGGCATTGGCATCGGCCAAAAACCAGTTGCTGTAGAGATTCTCCGCCCAGTCCACCACGGCTCGGGCAGGTTCCTCGAGTACATCGCACTCGACGGAGCGCGCCCGCAGATACGCGGTGCACATATGACGATAGGCGGCATCCATGGCATACCAATCGGACGTGTAGGCATCCCACACCTGCTGGGGCTGCGCCAGATGGAACCCGCCCGCGTGTGCCTGCCTAAACGCGCACATATCGGCCACAGCGGCAAGCAAGTCAAAGTAGCTCTCGACACGACGGTACCAGCTTAGGTCGCAGCGACGCGCAGCAAATGTGCGCGCATCCTCAACACGGTCCGCGCCCTGGGCAAACGAGCAGAACAGCTGCGAGAGCACGGCCTCATTGACGCACGGAAACACATCGAGCGAGGTCAGCACATCGATCGGCAAGGTCTCGAACCGCGCAAAGAGTCCACGGGCATCCTCTACCAAACGGCAGATCTCAAATAGGTCCTCGCTCGATGCCCGGGCATCGTCGGCCTGGTCCCACGTGCGCACCGCCTCAAGGCAATAGGGGCCGTAGGCGGGAGCTACATAGCTTTCGAGTCCCTTGAGCGCCCCCTCGGGAAGCGCGGTGGATGCCGCCGTGATGAGCAGCTGGGATGCCAGCGCAAGCAGCGAATCGCGCTCATACAGCGGCCCCTCAAACCCATAGCAACGCAAAATGAAGGCAGAGATGACATCACGCACACAGTACTTGTCCGCCAACTCGGCCAGTGCCTCGGGGCCCTCGTGCAGCAGCGTGGTCATACAACCGCGCAGTACAAACGCGGGCCGCGCGTCGCCAACCTCTTTACCGCCAAAAATCACCGTAAGAATACCGAGTTCGATATCGGATGCGCACAAGGCATGTGGAACACACGCGGAAAATTTAGCGCAGCGGGACTTGGCATCAAAGAACGCCTTGTGCTCGCGCAGACTCTCGCGCACGGCATCGATGTTCTCGATACCAAGCCGATCGGCCAAAAGCGAAAGATAGTCAGCCTGGAACCGATCGGCATACAGCTCGACATCGGCAAGCCAATCGCCCTCAAGCCTGCCGCGCGGACAACGGCGATACAGCAAGATATCGCTCGCAAGGTCATCGCGGTTGATAAGCTTCTTAACGGCAAACATGCGGCCCTCGCAGGCCTCAACAAACCGCACTGGGCGCTCAAAGTCACCGTGAGCGGGCATAACGCCAGCATCGGCACCCGCGCCGTCGAAACCCTCGACGGCCAATCGCTCAAACTCAGGGGCAAACTCGCCGTCCGCATCGTGCCAAACCACCACACGGCGGGGCATACATGCGGGCAACGGTTGCAAAAACCGCAGTTTGAGCTGTTCTTCTACATCGATCTTGGGCATGAATATCCTTACCGTATCTGCAGTTACTTGATCTTTGCCAGCACATCCTGAAACTTGGCGTAGTTGACCTTGACGCCGTCATCCAGGTCGATCTTAATCATCTGGTCTGCCAAGTGATGCAGCTTCTCCTCGTAGCCAATGGTCTCTTTGAGCTGGTCGTTGAGCTTTTTGACGCGCTTATCCAAGCGCACGCGCTCGCCGCGCTCGGCACTGGCAAGGGCATCGTTGGCATAGCCGATCTGCGAGCGATAGCGCTCCTGCTGCTCATGCACATAGTCGGTGCGGATGCGAGCCAACAGGTCGGGCTGGTAGCGATGCATATAAACAAGGCACTTGAAACCATTCTTCTTGCCACTGTCGAACAGCCAGTAGATGGGGCGCTTCTTATAGGTCTGGCAGTGGTCCTTAAAGAAGTCCTTCAAAAAGTAGGCGCGAATCACCTCGCGCGAGGTACCCTTGCCGCCGAGCGCCTCGGCAATAAAGGCCAGGTTCTGCTCGAGCGTCTCCTCGCCATACACAGTGCGCACAAAGTCGATAAAGTAACGCACGACGTCGTCATCAAAGTACTCGTCGTCGGTAATCGGCAGCACGTTGTCGCTATCGGGCATAAAGGCCACATGCGCCTGGTCGGGCATCTTGGCCAGATAGTCGTCGACCGTGGCGCCCTGATCGGCCAGGACCAGCCCGTCCACGTCCAGCGAATAGCGGCCAAACATGCAGCCCACGGCATAGCTTATGAGCGAGGTGATCTCGTCGCGCTTGGTGCGCACATACTTGTTGCCCTTGTAGCTCTCGGGAATCTCTTCGACGGTGTCGAAGATGCGCGCCACCGAGACATACTTGTCCTCGACCTCAATGGGCACCTCGCCCTCCATGTTGTAGATCTTGGCAAAGATTCGGTTGAGCTCCTCCTCGTTAGCGCGAAGCTGCTCAAACCTCTCGTTGACCTCGGCCTTGCGGGCCTCGTATTTATCTTGAAGTAAAGTGGCCATAGTGGGCCGTCCTTTCGATTTGAGAGCCCAATAAAAGGGCATTGCGTTAGCCACAAATCTTTACCGCAAATTATCTAGGACACTAGAACGATCTCTAGCGTTACGGAAATAATCGTAAATACGAGATAATGCAGCGAGATGCCCCCTTCCTTCCCTCCCTCTTCATTGCGACATGCATGGCAATAAAATGGACCATTTATTGATAAGGTATTATTCAAGTCAAAATTCAAGAATGGAATGTCACTCGACGAAGCCAGGCAGAACGGGAAGAATGTGCGCTGCCAATCCACCTAATTGTTCATTACCTAATCGCTAAATAAATAACAGCAGGAATTGAAGCGCAAACGAGTATGCTGTAATAAGCGAGCGAAGACTCAGCGGATATCTTACTTTCAAACAAAGGAATCGAATAAACCACTTGAAGAATTGCAGGCAAAAAAAGAATGCAAACAATTCCTATGCACAAAATAGGTTTGTAGAAAATACCACGTTTATTATGCGATATTTCCGGTGTAGGAGACTTGAACTGAAGGCACTCTTTAAGTTGTTGCTCAACCTTATTCATGAGATCATCAATAGATTTATCTGAGACTAGTAGATGACGAAAGGGGATCGATTCATCAAGCTCCGCCTCCGAAGAAATCTGAGCTTCCTTCAAAATATCTCGGTGATAATGGGCCGTGGCTTCTTCTTTCGTAAAGCCTTTCAACTCCATTAAGTATTGGATGTTATTCCCCTCCTCCTCTTCGGATTTGGTTAACGCCTCTTCAAAACTGTCTAGGCATTTATTAAAGGTACTCATAAATTTCGCAACATCACTAGATAATGCCTTGTTACCAGCAATTGCCAAATCGATGGCAATTGGCATTAGCTTCTCAGCGGCATTTCTATTCTTTCTCAAAGGAATAGAGTCTTTCAAATCAGTCAATAAAATGTAAAGATCTCTACAGGCGGACAGATGTTTATCTAGAGCAACTTTGCGTTTTTCGTAACCGAAAGCCAGCCATGCAGCAATGAAAACAGCAACCAGACTGAAAAATGAGCTAAGAAACTCAGCGGCAGAGAAATCCAGATTCATGAGAGCTCCTTTAAATTAGAGGATGACGTTTGAAATCCCAAGAGGTTTCAAATGAGTCCCAGTCATTTTTGGATTCATGTCTCAACGCTCTCACTATATTGATTATTTCATTCTGTTGATTGCAATCAGAGGGCTTCACTATCGGTATTCGTGCGACATCTCCGACATTGAAATTAAGCGATGGAGAAAGTAGTGACATAAAAAACAATGCAATTGAACTATTCGCAATCCCCTGAATTAATGCAAGCATCGACTCATTCGTATAGAGACAATTTCCAGCATGTTCAGGCAAATAACCAGAAGATACGTATCTAGTTGAGAAAGCACCGCTTGATATAGAGCTCCAGGTCACAGCCGGTAGAAAATAGAACTGTCTATTTTTGATATGCGCTCCTGAAAACTCTATTAATTCAGCGCCATCATGTTCCCAAAAAATTACATCCTCATTATTTCCAAACCATTTGCGGAACTGACCGCCAGAAGTACATGGGAGCCACTTCGCCTTACTCTCTCGAGCCTCCTTATGTGACTGAATTTCATCATCAAAATCTATAAGCCCTATCTCCCACCAGGAACGCATAAAACGCTTGTTGTCTCTAGTTACCATTCCCTGCTTAGGTTGAGCAAAGTTTGACAGGCTAGGCAAGGAAGCCATGTTTTTGACCGCAGCGTCCGAAATCCAGTAGGCGATAGGGGTGCCGGGGATTTGCTTGAAGGCCTCGGCGTCGCGGCGGTAGAACCAGCCGCAGTCGAGGTTTTCGATCGCCTCGAGCAGCTTGAGGCGCTTCGCCTCGCTGCCGTTGATGTCGACGAGGCGAACGTAGGCGCCCCCGCATGCCGCGCGGCCGTTGTAGATGACGTCGGCGGTTACGTTGACGACCTCGCCGCCGATGGCGTCGAATGCGCGGGGGCCGAGGTGTACCATCGAGGCGATCGTCTTGCCGTCGATGAGCGAGGAGCGCATCTTCTCGAAGCTGCCCAGGAACATCCAGCTCTGCATGGTGACCATTGCCGCGTAGCCGCGATCCCCGGCAAGGCTGAACCCGCGCTCGATGAAGCACGTGCACAGGTCGCTCTTCACGTCGGGGTAGTTCTTCTTGACCCACTTGGACATGAAGGGGTTAAAGCTGCTGCTGCCCATATACGGAGGATTCGCCACGACGCAGGCAAAACGACGGGACAGCCTCTCGCAGATGGTGGCAGCGCTTTCGAGCTTAGTTTTGGTCGCAGAAGCAAAGAGATCGTCGGGACAGCTCGCCGCGGCAGCCTTGAGTTCGTCGATCTCGTCCTCTGAAGGATTGAGCAGCGAACCGATCTCGCCCAAATGACTCAGCTCCTCGGCGAGCTTCTTGTTACCCGGCAGCTCGTCCTCCCCTAGCGGGATGCTCGAGAGCACGGTAACGTCGGCGCGAACGCCACGCCTAAAGAAGCGACGGTCGTGCTCGCGGGCGCACATGGCAAGCGCCAGCTCCGCAATCTGTGCCGCGCGGGAATCGATTTCCATACCTGCAAGGTTTTTAGTAAGAATGAGCTCGGGAATCTCGCGCTCACGATAGCTGCGCTCCTCGTACATATGGAAGAGCAGCTCAAACGCATAGACCAAGATATGGCCCGAGCCGCATGCGGGGTCGCAGAGGGTTATCTCCTCGGGACTCGAAATGCGGATGAAGTCCTCGTGCTCAGCATCGGGCTCGATGTAATAGTTCATGTGCTCGCGTAGCGAACTCCCCGGGTTGTTGAGCATCCACAGACGGCCGAGCGAGTTCTCGACCATATAGCGCACGATCCACTCGGGGGTGAAGAGCTGCGTGGCGGGCGCGATGTCCGCCGCCGCTGCCTTGCGCTTGGACTTGAAGAACTCGTCTTTAACGTCAGCGTTGTAGTATTGATACATCCAGCCCAGAACGGTCACGCCCTCGCGCCAGTCCTCGTCAGTGAGGACAACATTGAGTTTGCCCACCACGCCGTCGGCCATCATGAGGCCCTGGGGCAACAGCAGCTCCATGGCTCCGCCCACGCGTTCAAAGACGCCCGGCAGGCAATCGGCAAGCTCCTCGCACTGAGCAACAAACAGGTAGCGCCACAGCGGTTCATCCAAGCCCGCCATCTTGAGTTCGGCTATGCGATCGGCATCGGCCGTCGCTATCTCCACGTCCAGTGCGTTCTCCACGGCCTCGCTGCCATGGCTGCCGTCCGCACGACTCAGCATGCGCATACGGCTGGGGAGCCATCCGCGTGCATCCATGAAGCGAATGGCCACGATGCGGTTGAACCAGGTGTAGGCCGCACGGTCGCGCAGCGCCTCGTGACCCACCTCTGCCTGCATGCGCAGCAGTTCGTCGCGTTGCTCAATCTCAGCCGGACTTAGGGGCAGGCCGTTGATGGTCTCGGACCCAACGGGCGCGGGTGCAGGTTCGGTGATGCCATAGCGCACCATCTGCGCCTCCACGCCTTTGATGAGCTCCGTACGGGCCCAGGTGCAGAAGCTCTTAAGAGCAGAATCGTTCATGGTTGATGAGCCTTTCTAAACGCCATAAGCCACCGGTGCGCGCTTTGGCACCGGTGGCTCCGCGGGTTAGTTGATACGGATCTCGTCGTTTGCAGCGAGCGCCTGCATAAGGCGGGAGCGCAGGTCGTCCACGTAGCGCTCCACGTCCCCTGCGGACAAGAGACGACTCGGCTTGGCCAGATCGGCGCGGCGCACAGTCTTGATCTTGCGCTGGGGCACGGGTGCAGGCGTGGGCGCTGACGACGCAACGGCCTTGTTGGAGATCTTCTTGACCACCTCACCCGTACTCGTGACCTCGGTGGTGCGGCGCTCGTTGTCCATACGCATGCGGGCCGCATCCACAGCGTCGTACATCCCGTTGGTTGCTGCGCTGAGCCAGTTGGCCCAGTTAGTCGCGGCAACACTCAGCTCGTTGAGGCTTTGAGCACTGTGGGCACGGTTTTTGAACGACTCGTATTTGGCGCCGGCGTCTGCTATGGCATCCTTGGCTTGATTGACAAAGCCCTTTTGACTCTCAGCCTGTGCCTGCAGGTCTTGCAGATCGCTCTCGATTCGGCACAAAAACTCATTGCGGCGGATGCCCAGCAGCTTTTTCATGTCGTCCTCGACGGGATCCATAAGCGGCTGCAGGTCTTTAATGCGGCCGTAGGGCTTGGGATCTTTGAGAACCTCACGCACCTTTGCCACATTCTCAACCGCGCTGGGAATGTCATCGGAGGCATACTCGATACCCTCGGTGCGGCTCAAGAAATCCTTGGCGTGGTCAAACGCTGTTCGCTGGTTGGACTCGAAGAACTCAACCACCTTATCAAAGTCTTCCTTGGCATCGAGCAAGCGGTCCTCATGCTTGGTGAACGTGGTCAAGAACGCCTCGGCCTCGTTCTGGTCCTTAAGGACGTCGGCCACCTCCGAGCGCATCTTCTCGCACTCGTCCTCACCGGGATACGGGTAGGCCGGCTTGATGCCCGTGTAGTAGTCGCGTGCCATGGCGAGGCACGCCTCGCGCAAGCCCTCAAGGCGCTCTTTGAGCTCGGCCACGAGCTTATCCTCGTTGGAGGGCACGGTCTTGAGATCAAACAGATCACGCATGAGCTCTCCCGTGGCGCGCAGCAACCGGTCGCTCATGCGCACGCGCAAGCGCACCTGGGCCTTATCGGCATCCTTGCGCAGGAGCGCCACCATGCGGCTATCGTTAGCTTGAACCGTCTGGCCGCCAAACAGCACCTGCGCGCGCTGCTCCACCACAAGCTGCGCCACCACATTTGCGATGTCGACCTCGCGCCAGCCAAAGGGCCTTTGCTGGTACTGGCGCTGGATATCGCCCATAGCGGTATCCAGATGGCGCTGGTGCTGCACTTTGAGGTAGTCCTCGACCTCCTTGAGCGCACGCGTGTTACCCGCGTTCATGCCAGCGAGCCCCGCTTGAACGTTGCCCGCCAGAGTGGAGCGGATATCGGAATCGCTCGTGACCGGCGCGCCGATATAGCCGGCCTTTTCAAAGACCACATCGCACAGCTGCGCCAGCACCTGCTCAAAGACCTGGGCGGGTTTGGCAGCACGGATCTCAATCATGCGCCCGTTGACGGCGCATCGTGCATGGAGCACCGCCTCAGCCAAAAGGGCGTCAGCCTCTTTCTCGTTAAAGTCCTTCTCGCGCATTTTGGCCTCGACGATCTGGCGGGTACTCGGCGGTAGCTCCTGCAGGTTGCGCGTCTGGGCGTACATGCGAATCTTAGCGGCGTTGACGAGTGGGGCCCAATAATCCACCTCGTCGCTCAAGGCCACGATGGCCTTATCCACGGATTTCAATGCCAGCTCGGCATCGTCCGCACGGCCCAGATCGCTGGCCATGGTCACCACGGATAGTTCCATGCCGCCCATGTTGGATCCATGAATCGAGCCATCCACGTAGCGGTCAAAGGGGAAGTCGTTGGTCCCGCGGTTGAGTTTGCGCGCAGTGTAGATGCTTTCGAACAGGCGCTTCTTGATGTACTCAATCACCTTCGCGTTGTCGATCGGGGTGCGTGCGATCTCCTGCGCTATCTCCTGCTCCTCGTCGGTGAGGAAGCTATAGGTATCGCCCTGGCGTGCCACGTAGCTCTCGCGCTCCAAGCGGGCAAGAGATTCCTTGACGCGGTCCTTAAGGGCGCGCTTGTCCACGTCCAGGCTATCGATCATAAGGATGGAGATGTTCTCGACCGTGGCCTTGACGTAGCCGATGTAGCGGATCAAGTACAGGAGCTTAAGCACCTGAACGTCGTAGGGTTCAAGGCCCTCCGCGTTCTCGGCCGCACGGACCGCGCGGTCGACCACCAGGCTGATGCCGTGCTCAAGATCTTTGGAGATAGTGTCGAAGAAGCGCCAGAACGGCACGAGCGCACCGGTCTGGTCATGCTGGATGACCTGAGCGCTCTCCTGGAATGCGCTCAGCATGGAGCGCTCGCCCGTGGACATGTGCTTGGCCTTAACACCATGCTTGCGTACCTCGGTCATCACGTCGGGCAGGAGCTTAAACTGATAGCCCACAAACGGGTAGCTGGCGACAAACTCCTTGGAGTTGGCGAAGCCGGCAAGGTCGGAGCGCGAGCCACCCTCAAAGGTAAAGTTGTTTTTGAGCACGGCGGCGTCTTGCTCGTAGACCTGTGCAAGCATATCGGCCGCCGGCGCGGTCTTCTCGAGCACGCGGCGCTGGATGACCTCGTCCACGCTAGAGCTGGAGAGCGAAAGGCGGGTATTGAAGCGGCCTTGGATCTTTGAAAAGTCGTTGCCCACGGGCAGGCTCAGGTTGTCGATGGCCTCCTGGCTCGTGACCATCACCCACACGCGGCCACCGCAGGCGGCACCCAGCTCCTCGACGATGGTCTGAAGGCTCAGCATAAGGCTTGGGTCCTGGTCGTTTGTAATAAACTGACCCACCTCGTCGACCATAAAGAGCAAACGGAAGTTGCCGCCGTGGGCCGCTGCCTGAGCGTCCACGTAGTCCTTGACCTTTTTGGCAAAGACATCAGGGGCCAAAACCTCGTCCTCAGAACCCTCGAGCCAGTTCCATGCGGCCTTTTCGCTCATGCCGAGCACGCTCTGCAGCACCTCGACGACGTCGTCCTCAAAGTAGCTGTAGGTGTCGCGGGTCTGGAGCCAGGACTCGCCGTTGACGCGCTCAAAGGCCTCGCGGAACTCCTGGGTCTTGCCCAGGGAATCGATGTGGTCCTCGAGCTTTGCAAGCTTTAGGTCCTCACCGTAGAAGCCGCGCGCCTCGTAGAACATGCGCTCAAAGCCGCGAAGCAGCGCCGTGGGAGCCGTATCACCCTGCTTCCACTGGCCCGCCTTGCTATCGATGTTAAAGAGGATGGCCTGCGTGGGCACCGAGCAGGCGCGCTCCATGGCAGCCGCGACCATGGGGTCGACGATTTTGCCGTCAAAGTAGAGGATGGCGCTCTTACCACCGATCTGGCGATTCTCGAGCAGGTAGCTCAGCATCTTGAGGAAGTGCGATTTACCGGAACCGAAGAAGCCACTGATCCACACGCCGATCTTGTCGGTGGGCACATCAATGGCATCACCGTATGCCTTGAAGAACGTGGCAAGGTGCCCTTGCAGCTCGCGCGTCACCACGTACTCGTCAAGCTCCTGACGGATGGACCCATCTTTTGAATCCTGGACCTTGACCACGCCGTTGATGGAGCGGTTAATGTCTTTTGCAAAGAGGTCGCGAATGATCGTGTTGTCCATGGGTGCTCCTTTGGGTTTGGGAACGTTATGGCAAAGGGTTGTTACCGGCGGCGGGGCCTTGTCTGCGGGAAGCCGTGCTTACGAGATATCGATGGCGCGGTAGTAGTTATCGGCCGGCAGACGGTTAAAGAGCTGGAAAGAAGAGCCGTTGAAGCTGCCCGGATAGGCAGCGACCACAGGCACCTCATCAAAATCCGCAAGCATGCAGTGGAGAAGCGTGTGCATGCGAAAGAATGGGAAGACCTCGCCCGCGCCGGTGAGGAGAATGACGTCTCTGGGTGCGAACGGCTCGGTCTGCTCAAGGATGTACGCGGCAACTTTCTCGGGCGAGGCGAACTTGGCCACGTCCTCGAGCACGCGCTGGGTACCGCGGCGCTCCTCTTGGCGCTGGATAGCCTTGAGGACCCGGCGCTTTTCGAGAATTGCCAGCACGGCGTCGTAAAGGTTCACGACCTTGAGCGTGCATGGAAGCTTGCCGGCCTCGGCATCGCGTGAAAGGGTGTCAAATAATGCACGCGCCTCAAACTCCAGCGCGGGGTCATAGCAAAAAGTGTGGAAGCCGATCTCATTGCCTATGCCCTTGTTGGCCAAAAAGTCCTCGCTGCACAGGCACTCGCGCAGAAGCTGCGCGCGGCGCTCAAATTCCTGACGGGCGTGCTCGGAGCGGACATGCGCCGCCACGACGCTCTTACGGGAATGGATGCCGATATTGGTGGTGAGATCGGTCGCCGGGGTGATAGCAGGTTCGGCGGCGCTGTTGACGGGAGCCACGCTACATCACCACCCTGCCGGTAAGGGCCGCGATAAGCGACTGCTCGCCCAGCTGAACCAAGGCTCGCTCGACATCGGAATCGAGGAAGAGTGGTGACAGGCGCTCGGACTCCGGACCCATACCCTCGCCGATAAGACCGGCGTGGCGGAGCGTCTGGCGAAGCGAGCCCTTAATGCGCTTGACCGTGGCCTCGGTCCAGCGGGCCGCGTTCGGATACTCCGTGGTAAAGCGCGTCATAAAGGCGTTGAGGTCAACCGCCGTGAAGGCATAATCGAAGTTTTGCAGGCGCTCCCCCACCTCGACGAGCACGAGCTCGCGCACGATGTCGTAGCGGCAGATCATGCTGTAGAAGATGGCCTGGTCCGCCTGCGTGGGGGTGCCGGATGCTATGAGGCCGGTTAGGGATAACGCAGCCTCGGCGGCGGTATTGGGGTCGATGCCGCGCGCGGCGCATGCGGCGTCCGTGGGCACCATGGCGTCGAGGCGGCGAAGGCACACGGTTGCGCGGTTGGCGACCATGCGCTCCGTGGGATATTGAAAGAGGTTCTCGCTCTTTACGCGTACAATGACCTGCTCGTCGCTTGCGCCCTGCATACGAAGGGCAGCGACGATGCGCATCTCATGCGGGAGGAATTGCTCGCGGGTGAGCACCCCCCCCCCGAACGCTTTTTGTGGTTATATCCACAGTACACGCTCCAAGGGTGTCAAAGGCTGTCACAAGTGCGCCGCAACCCGGCAGGCAGGTGCGGCGCACATGACAATAATCATACCTGTTGGTAAAAAAGTTACCACGCCCAGAGTGTCAAATGTTGAGCAACAAAATTAAATCCGGTTAACGGTCATTTTCGCAGCTCAGATGCTTTAACGAGGTCGCCCCAAATCACACTTGCCAGACAACCGCGCTTGTGAATCTGTCCCCGCCCTCCGCTACACTCAACATAGAATGAAGGCCGAGGCGGATCGTATGTGAGCCTCGAGGCAACCCTCCCCCATGTAACCATCCTGTAAATCATAGCGGCGCACTCGAGTTTTACCGTGATGCGGTCGCACCCGGCGCTGCACTGTGCTAAAGTATCCCGAACGTTCAAACGACTACGAGGGGAACTAGAAGATGGCACGTGTGCACAACTTCTCAGCTGGCCCGGCCGCACTGCCTACAAGCGTGCTCGCCGAGATCGCCGACGAGATGATGGACTACCGCAGTTGCGGCATGTCCGTGCTCGAGATGAGCCATCGATCTAGCATGTACCAGCAGATCATCGACGACGCCGAGGCAACCCTGCGCCGCCTGCTGAGCATCCCCGATAACTACCGTGTTCTGTTTTTGCAGGGCGGCGCCACGCTGCAGTTTGCGGGCATCCCGATGAACCTCATGCGCCGCGGCCGCGCCGGCTACGTCGTGACCGGCAACTTCGCCAACAAGGCGTACAAGGAAGCCGCCAAGTACGGCGAGGCCGTGCTGCTCGCGAGCTCCGAGGACGCCAATTTCGACCGCATTCCCGCCATGGCCGACATCAACGCGCGCATTGCCGCCGAGGCCGCGGGCGGCGGGCTCGACTACGTCTACATCTGCCAGAACAACACCATCTTTGGCACCATGTACCACGAGCTGCCTAACTTCGGCGACGTACCGCTGGTCGCCGATGTCTCGAGCTGCTTTTTGTCGCAGCCGCTCGACGTCGAGCGCTACGGACTCATCTACGCCGGCGCTCAGAAAAACGCCGGCGCCGCGGGCGTCACCGTGGTTATCGTGCGCGACGACCTGATCACCGACGGTCCAGCCTTTGCGCAGACGCCGCAGTACATGGACCTTAAGACCCAGGCCGCCAAGGGCTCCATGCTCAACACGCCCAACACCTTTGGTATCTACGTGTGCGGCAAGGTGTTCCGTTGGGTTGAGCAGACCGGTGGACTTGCCGCCATGGCCGAACGCAACTGGGCCAAGGCCAACCTGCTCTATAACCTGCTCGAGCACAGCGTGCTGTTCCACGGCACCGCACAGACAGACAGTCGCTCCATCGCCAACGTCACGTTCCGTACCGGCGATGCCGACCTCGACGCCGCCTTTGTCGCAGGCGCGGCCGAGCACCAGATTCAAAACGTCAAGGGCCATCGCCTGGTGGGCGGCATGCGCGCCAGCGTCTACAACGCCGTAACCATGGAAGACGTGCGGGCACTGGCCTCGTACATGAAAGACTTCGAAGCGCAGCATAGTTTGAGCCCGCGATCTAACTAGCCCGCAGCACGCGGGCCGACCAGCCATCTCAAACCACCCTGTTTAGATCAAAACCTGCTAAGGAGTTTTTCCATGCGTAAGATTAAGACCATCGACGACATCACCAAAGACGGCAAAGTCGAGTTTGGCGAGGGCTACGAGTTTGTGGGCACCGCCGAGGAGGCCGACGCCATCCTGATGCGCTCCACCGACCTGCACGGCTACGAGCTGCCCGAGGGCATCCGCGCCATCGCCCGCTGCGGTGCCGGCGTCAACAACATCCCCGTCGAGGAGTACGCCAAGAAGGGCGTCGTCGTCTTTAACTCCCCCGGTGCCAACAGCAACGCCGTCAAGGAGCTCGTCCTGGGCATGCTGGTGCTTTCGAGCCGCGGCGTCGTGCAGTCGATGAACTGGGTGCGCAACAACGCCGACGACCCCGAGATCCAGGTCGATGCCGAGAAGGCCAAGAAGGCCTTTGTGGGCCGCGAGCTCAAGGGCAAGCGCATCGGCGTCATCGGCCTGGGCAACGTAGGCTCCAAGGTCGCCAACGCCTGTGTCGACCTGGGCATGGACGTTTACGGCTACGATCCGTTCATTTCCGTCGAGCACGCGTGGGTGCTGAGCCGCGAGGTGCAGCGCGTGGGCACGCTCGAGGATCTGTGCCGCAGCTGCGACTACCTCACCGTGCACGTGCCCAGCAAGGCCGACACCATCGGTATGATCAGCACCGAGCAGATTAACCTGCTGGCGCCCGACGCCGTGCTCATCAACTACGCGCGCGAGACCATCATTGACGAGGACGCCGTCGACGCCGCCCTGCGCGAGGGCAAGCTCAGCTGGTTTAGCTGCGACTTTGCCACGCCCAAGACCGTCAAGATGCCCAATACGTTTATCACCACGCATTCGGGCGCCGGCACCGGCGAGGCCGAGGCCAACTGCGCCGACATGGCCATCAGCGAGCTCAAGGATTACCTGGAAAACGGCAACATCGCGCACAGCGTCAACTACCCCGCCTGCAGCATGGGCAAGGCGCGCGCCGCAAGCCGTATTGCCTGCCTGCATGCCAACGTGCCCAACATGATCGGCCAGATCACGGCCATTCTCGCCAAGGACAACGCCAATGTGCAGCGCATGACCAACGAGTCCGCTGGCGAGAACGCCTACACCATGTTCGACACCGATGAGCACCTGGACGGCAGCACGATCGAGGCGCTCAAGCAGATTCCGTCGATGTATCGCGTGCGCGTGATTAAATAGCGCCGGTGCCAAGCCTGCCAGACAGACCACGACGCCCATTCGCCCCCCCCGTTTTCACGAAACGGGGGGCGATTTTGTTGCTCCGGACGACTTTAAAATGATACCCAGAACAAGTTTTTTCAGATAATCGATAGTGAGGCTCCAGTCGCTAAGCACACCCGCTTTGATAAACAGCTTTATCAGGGACTTTAGTAGGTAAAAATCGGTCTCTATGTGCCGAATGTAAGTTGACTGTCCATTTTCCGAAACAACTTATTCTAGGTAGCATTTTTAAGGCCCGTCCAAGGCAAAATATAAGTATTATGCGACCAAAACTCTAGTCCGCGCGACCATTTTCCGCCCGCGCGGCTACATTCCCGCCCAATCGATAAAAATCTCCTCACGAAGCCGCCGTTCGAGCTCCTGCTGCCGCGGCGTCTTGTCTTTCAGCGGCACATCGAGATAGGACATGATGAGCTCCATCACCACGCGGAAGGCATCGGAATCGGCCAGCTGACCATAGGTCATCAGAACGACGGGATATCCCATGGCTTGCAAAGCCGTCGTTCGATCGGAGTCCGAGATCTTGGATTCTATGGATCCGTGTATGGCTTTACCTTGGCATTCAACCAGGCACTCTCGGCTGCCGTCCTTATTTGCCAGCAGAATATCGGCATAGCGCCTATCAAGCCCCGAAATCAGGCGGGCACTGCGCGTCAAGCGAATCTCGACGTTATTGGTAAGGCGCAGCCCTTCGCCGCCGCGCAACCTCGTAAGGCCAAACAGCATCGAAGCCTGGACCTCGAGCGGCGATGCCGCCACCCCCGTAATGCATTTCGCGGCACGCGTGAACGATTTAGCGCCGCGGAGCCCCGGGATCTTATCGACGTACTTGGTAAGTTCAGAGAGCTCAATCAAGGGAGGTCGTTTCCACAAGTCTGTTGGATTCCCCGAGGTATCCTTTACGTTTTCCCAGCCCGACCGTGCGTCACCCCACCGGCCCCCGTATGCCTGCTCAAGTGCCGACTTTACCTGAGGCGCAATCTTGCACACGGCAAAGGTGCCGCACATCTCATACATGCACATGATCAGACGCTCGTTTGAGACCGAGGAAGCCAGGGTCAGCAGGGTAAAGAGTGGGGACGCAACATCGAGGCCAAACTCCGTCTGCCGCACGGAATCAAACGGCCTCTCCCCGTTCCAAACATGCCTGACAATGCGATCGCCCTTACGTCCGCAGCTGCCCTGCGCCAACACGTGTAACGGGGTGCCCAGGAAATGCGTGACGAGCGGATGCTCACATAGGTGCTCCCTGCGCGGATCGTCCGCAGAATCGGGCAGGTCCGGCATTATTGCCAAGACCTGTGGAGGTATCCGGTGATACCGAAAGGCAGATATGTCGCACAGCATGTCGTCCATGAAGGGTACGTACCCGCTGCGTCGCTTGTGAACCCGCTCGGACGGCAAACGCGCTGGCTCGGCCTGCGAACGGTAAATACTGCCACGCCCACGTCGCGGATCTCTCAGGAGGCTTACAATCGGTTTGGAAAGCAAACTGATTGTGAGGTTGCATATGGTTGATGAGGATTTTGCCTGGCGGCTTGCGCAGGAGCTCGTGCGGATCGACAGCTCAGACCCGGGCGCGTATGAGGATGAAATTGAGCGCTTCATTAAGAGGCTCATTGAGCAGCAGCTGGCACAACTTGATAGTTCTGCGCTCGATGCCGTGCAGATTGAGGAGCTCGAAGTGCTGCCCGGGCGCCGCAACCTTAAAGTCACCGTGCCGGGCCAAAGCGACGAGCCGCGGCTGATCTATATCTGCCACATGGATACCGTCACCTTGGGCGATGGCTGGGACGCAGACATCGAACCGCTTGGGGCGGTTGTGCGCGACGATAAACTCTATGGCCGCGGTGCCTGCGATATGAAGGGTGGCCTGGCCTGCGCCATTGCCGCACTGGTCCATACGCTCGAGCGCGTGGCGGCAAGCGGTGAGCTGCCCCGACGTGGCTTTTCGCTCATCTGCTCGGTCGACGAGGAAGACTTTATGCGTGGCTCCGAGGCGGCCATTGATGCCGGCTGGGTCGGTTCGCGCGAATGGGTGCTGGACACCGAGCCCACCGACGGACAGATCCAGGTGGCGCACAAGGGGCGCACATGGTTCGAGATTGAGATGGCAGGCGTCACGGCGCACGCGAGCCAGCCTTGGAAGGGCGCCGACGCCGTCGCCGCCATAGCCGAGGTCGTGTGCTCGCTTCGTCGCACGTTTGCGACGCTGCCTTTACATGAGGAGCTGGGGCCATCGACCATCACGTTTGGACAGATCGAGGGTGGCTACCGTCCCTATGTCGTGCCCGACCACGCTAAGGTCTGGGTCGATATGCGCCTGACCCCGCCGACCGATACGGCCGCCGCGACGCGCATGGTAGAGCAGGCCATTGTCGCCGCCGAAGCCGCGGTCCCAGGCTGCCATGGAAGCTATACCGTGACAGGCGACCGCCCCGCCATCGAGCGCGATCCGGCCTCTCCCCTTCTAGCTGCGCTCAAGTGCACAGCAGACGATGTGACGGGCACGGACACGACCGTCGGCTTCTTTACCGGCTACACCGACACTGCCGTCATTGCCGGCAAGACAGGCAACCGCAATTGTATGAGCTACGGTCCCGGGTCGCTCGCGCTCGCACACAAGCCCAACGAATATGTGCCCCATGCCGATATCGTTCGTTGTCAGCAGGTGCTAATCGCGCTCGCCGATAACGTGCTCTGGGACGCGAGCGGCCAAGTTGGGGCATAATAAGCCGCGAACAAACCGACTCGTGCGTTAGGACCGCCCATGAAAGCACTTCCGTTTCCCTGCATCCGCCCGGCTCAGGACCGCGTACTCGAGGCGCTGCCTGCAATGGGCAGCATCCTGAGCGGCAACGATGCTCTGCGCGGAGCCCTTGCCGATGGCCTGATGCTCAAGGACCCGGGTGCGGCGTATTACGTGTACGAATGCTCGGGCGAGCCGGGACGCGTGACGGGTGTCGTGGCGATCTGCCCGACGAGTGTACTTGCGGACGGCAAGGGCGATGCCAGCGCCGACGTGGCCGCCGCCGCGCGCGCGATCGCCGAGCTCAAGGTGCAGCCGCGCCCCGTGTCGCTCGCCTACGAGGCCTCGCCCGTCATGGATATCATCCTGGGCGCCGCCAAAGAGGGCGCGTCGCTCTACGCCGTCACCGACCCCGCGGGCATTACGCACCGCGCGTGGGAGGTCAAGCGCGAGGACGCCGTCGGGGCCATCCGCGCTATGCTCGACCAAGCACCGGAGCCGGCACTGACCGACGACCCCGCCTACGCCGCCGCTCTGACCGGGGCGTCGCAGCTGCTGGCCGATGAGGCCCGTGCCGCCGGAACGTACACCGGCAAGGAGCCGTTCAACTTTACCGTTGCCGTGCTCTTCCCCGCCGCGCAGGTCAGCGGCGCCGCGCCGCAAGTTCCGACAGGTCTGCTCACGCACCAGGTCGCGCGGTTCTAGCAAGACCAGACCGCCCAGCACAAAAATCGGCAGCTCAACAAACAGGGGGCGGAGATGCAGCAGGTACATGCATCTCCGCCCCTTTTGCGTCGAGAAGTAAGTCGGCGACCCGCACCGCCACGCCCAAACTACCCGCGCTGCGGACCCGCGGCAGCCACGAGCGGCTCAAGCCCCAGCTCGCGCGCGTAGTCTTCCTGCGTAAAGATCTCAACCAGTTCAAACGTATCGGTCGTATCGTCAAACACGAAATGCAGCACCGAGCAGTTGCCCGGCACGCGCTCGCGCTCGTCGGCCTCCGTGCCCTTCACGTGATCCAAAAACTCCTTGATGGCCGACCCGTGGCTCACCGCGAGCACGCACGAATGGTCCGGGCGTCGCATAAGATCGGTCAGCGTCGCCACCATGCGCTCGCGCACCTGGATCTGGCCCTCGCCGCCAAATTGACGATAGAAATCGCGCCACGGGCGCTCGGGCATGAGCATCACGCGCTCGGCCTCAAAGTCGCCAAAGAACCACTCACGCAGGCCGTCCAGGCGCTCGTACGCCAAGCCCGGCCACAAGTTGGCGATAGTCTGCTCGGTGCGATGAAGCGTGGAGGTGTAGGCATGATCGGGCTCAATGCCGCGCGCACGTAAAAACATGCCGGCGCGCGCCGCCTGGTCGCAACCCAACTGCGTAAGCGGCGAATCACTCCACCCCTGAATGATACGCTTAAGGTTGAATATCGTCTGTCCATGACGGACCAGATACAGATCTTTATTCATAGGGGTCCTTTCGTTCGTCACCAACCCAAGAGCGAAAACGCCCCGTCGCAATAGCCAAAATGAAGCACGGCACCGTTGTCGGGTAGCTCTCCCCCGCCAGTCACATACTCAAGAAACTCCTGGCAGGCTGAGCCGTGGGAAACCGCCAGCACGCAGTCGTGCTGCGGCCTGGCCATGATGCGGGACAGCGCCGCGACCATGCGCGACTGAAGCTGCACTTCCGACTCACCGCCAAAGGCCACCGGATAATCGCCCCAGGGCTGCGGCGGCATCTCGCGATTTGATGTGCCCTCCAGCGAGCCAAAATGCCACTCACGCAGGTCATCGACCAGCTCAATGGAACGGCCCTCGCCAACGATAAGCTCTGCCGTATGCCGCGCCCGGCCCAACGGCGAGGAATACACATGATCAAAGGCCACGCCACGCGCCGCAAACGCCGTACGCGCCGTCAGCGCCTGCTCGCGCCCGCGCGCCGTAAGCGGCGAATCGTGCCAGCCCTGCAAAATGCTCTGCACATTGAGCTCAGTCTGCCCATGCCGCACCAAATACAGATCTGCCACACACCCTCCCCTCGTACCACCACAAAGGGGACAGGAGCCTTTGTGGTGATTTTGCCGCCGGATTGCACCGCAACGACGCACAACTACAGCAGCACGTCGGCAAGCGGACGCTTGGGTACGTGGTGCACCTGCGCCTCGTCGCGCCAATAATTGATGGAGCCGTCGGGGTTGGAATCGATCGCATCGATCACCTGTGTCTCGGCCGGAACGCCAAAGGCCATGATCAGCTTGAGCTCATACTTGTCGTTATTGAGCCCCATGGCATCGATCGCGTGGGGCGTAAAGGCCTTGAACATGCAGGCTGCCACCTCGGGCGTGGCGCTGCGGGCGGCGAGCATCATCGTCTGCGCGGTAATGCCCGTGTCGACATCGGTAATGGGAGCGGCGGGCTTGCCCGGAACGGCGCGCTCAGCAAGAATCGCGATGTAGCCGGTCGGGCGCTCGCCCTCATCGGGACCCGGCCAATCCTTGAGCGCACCGGCCCATGCAAGCTCGTCAAATACACGCGCGCAGTCCTCTGCACCGCTCACCACGTGAAAGCGCAGACGCTGAGCATTGGCGCCGCAGGGAGCCAGGTGCGCCAGTTCCGCCAGCTCGAGCAAAAACTCGCGCGGCACGCGCATAGACTCGTCAAAGCGACGGCACGTACGGGCACGACGGACCAGCGCATCAAACGCTTCCAGACCGAGCTTTTCGCAACCCTGCTTTGCCATCGACTCAGCGCTTACCGGCGCCTCGGGAACTGCTTCGTTCATAGGGACCCCCAATTTCGGGCAATTGTTCTTAGGAGAATCTAACCCAAAACGTAGGCAATAACGAACAGGGCTGCAATGTTCTACACCTGTTGAATAGAAAATCGCGACGTGGGGAACAACGGAAACAATTCGGGGCCTTTGGGTTACGTTTCGCCCTCCCCGACCCATACGCCAGCGCCTTTAGGCGATACTGGTTGTAACGATCAAGGCTTACGCCGCACGGAAAGGAGACGTTATGGGTATCTTTAGGAACGATGACCAAAAATCGAGCCAGTTTGGATTTGACGAGAAAAGTATGGCGGGCAAAGCCGTCAAGGCCGTGCGCTGGATCTACGCCATCACGGGCGTCGTGGCGCTCATTGCTGGCATCGCGCTGCTTTTTGCACCCGCCAAGTCCCTCGTCTTTTTGACGACCGTCCTGGGTTTTTACTTTGTAATCACCGCTGCCATCAGGCTGTTCACTGCCATTTTTGAGCCGCTGCTGCCCACTGGCTGGCGCGTGACGAGCATCATCTCCAACCTACTCATTATCCTGGGCGGCGTCATAATCCTGCGCAACCAGGCCTTCTCGACCGCGACACTCACCACGATGGTGGTTATCGTGGCCGGCTTTGGCTGGATTGTCGAAGGTGTCATGTCCATTCTGGAGTCCGAGCTTTCGTCCAACCGCGCCCTTGCCATCCTGAGCGGTGCACTCTCCATCATCGCCGGCATGTTCGTGTTTATCTATCCGCTGTGGTCGGCCAAGATGCTTGTCATCTTTAGTGGCGCCGCGCTGCTGGTGTTTGGCGTAACGCTCATTGTTCGCGCCATTCAATTTGGCAAACTGGTGCACTAGATGCCGCGAACGCTCTTTATTGATGCCGACGCCTGCCCGGTCACGCGCGAGTCGATTGACTGCGCGCGGCGGGCGGGCGTCGCCGTTGTTATCGCCGGCAACAGCACGCAAAACCTGGAACGACACATTCGCCGCGACGACCCGCGCGATGCCGAGCACGCGCGACGCGGCTTTTGGGTCACGACGCTCGACGTGAGCGTGGGCGCCGACAGCGCCGACTTTGCCATTGTCGAACGCCTGCAGGCGGGCGACGTGGTCGTGACGCAGGACATTGGCTTGGCGAGCATGGTGCTCGGGCGCGATGCCGCCGCCATCGGTGTGCGCGGGCGCGTGTACGACAAGGCGACTATCGACATGCAGCTGTTTATTCGCCACGAGGAAAAGAAGGTACGCCGCGCCGGCGGACGCACTCGCGGTCCGGCAGCATTTACCAGCGAAGACCGCGCCCGCTTTAAACGCAACCTCACCGAGTTGCTGCACTAACCAAGGTAGATTTTTGAGACATGCCTAAAATCTACCTTTTTGTTTTGAGCGGTGTGAGCGCTCGGAATCCATGGCTCAACAAAAAACGGGCTTCAAAATGCCATGCGTCGCCGCATTGCGCAGGCGCTGAGCATGGCTATTTGAAGCCCATTTTTTAGGCCTACTTAGAGGCCAACGGCGGAGAGGATGAGGCCCCAGCCAGCGCCGATGACGTACATCATGATCAGGAACACGGCATTTTCGCGGGCGCTGCGGTTGGTGCGGAACAGCACCAGATAACCCACGCCGGCGGAAATGAGCGTGCCGGCGAGCATCGGCGCCAGTTGCAGCGCGCCTTCCAGATACAGCTGTGTAATGACCACGCTCGCCGAGCAATTGGGAATCAGCCCGACAAGCGCCGAACCCAGGACAGCGAGTGTCTCGTTGCCGCGCAGGAACTGCTCGATCGCGGACTCGCCGAACGTCTCGAGCACGGCGACCAGAATCAGCGTCACCAGGAAAATGAATACTGATACCTGCACGGTATGCGAGATGGCGCTGCGGATGATTGCCAGGAGGGGCGCGCCCTCGTGGGAGTGGGAGTGACCGTGGTCATGATGGTGTTCATGCTCGCCCTCATGGCCGTGTTCGTGACCGTGCCCATGCCCGTGCTCGTCCTCATCCTCGTCGCAGCCGCAATGATCGCGCTCGCACAGCTCATGGATGTGATCGGCACTTACGCCCGCCTCGGCCACCTCATCAATGATGTCGCCCCCGGTATGGTCGTCGTGCGCGCAGTTCACATGAGCCGGATTGGCAGCGGTCCCCAGCACGGTACGGCGAATCGCCGCATGCGCGCGGGCATTACGACGAAGGCCGCGGATAGCCGCATCCACGATAAAGCCCGTGACCAGAGCGATCAGCGCCTTCGAAGCCAGAAGCATCGCCATGGTCTGCACGGGAACCTGCTCGGCAAGCAACAGCGGCAGCATCTCGTCTGAAGTCGAGAGGAAAACAGCAACCAGCGTGCCCAGCGTCACGACGCGGCCAGCGTACAGTGTCGCCGCCATGGCCGAAAACCCGCACTGTGGCACCATGCCCAGCAACGAGCCAACCACGGGGCCGGCGGTGCCCGCGCGTTTGATGACGCCGTTGACGCGGTCGCCCGCCACATGCTCCAGCGTCTCGAGGACAAGATACGTCACCAACAAAAACGGCACCAGGGACAGCGTGTCCTTGCCGGCGTCGAGCAGAATATCAATCAGTAAATCCATGACGGATGGAACCTTTCGTGTCTTTCGGCAACATTGTAAAAGTCCTAGCGGTCAACTAGGGTATTGTAGTTGTCCCGGGCGCGGTGCCAATAGTTGCCCATGGTAAACTATCATCTCGCCACAACTCAGTAACCCCGAGCCGCGCGACGCGGCCCGTCCAAGGAGCAGCATATGAATGTTTCGCAAGCACTCGAATACGAGCGCCAGCCGTTTATCCCCATGTTTATCTACGGCGACCACGGCGCCATGGAGTCCGAGCGCCAGAAGGGCGAGGAGGCCCTCAAGGTGCTCGAGACCGAGTACTTTACCGCCGAGGGCGACCCCGGCTTCGACTTTGCCACTGTGCGCGACCTAGCCGACCGTAACCGCGACCTGTGTGACCAGATTGGCGAGGCGCGCCTGCGCAACGTGACGCCCGCGACGCTTTCGCGTGGTCTGTCCGATGCCGACACCTGCGCGGCCATCGGTAAGATGCAAAAGCGTACCGCCGCATCGGTCATGCGCGAGATCCGCGGCGACCGCGACGCACTCGGCGTGGCCTATGCCCGCAAGCCCATCCAGGGCACCGTGCTCGGTATCGACATCGAGACCACCGGTCGCGCGCCCGAGCGCGGCTACATCATCAACGTGGGCTGGGAGATCATGGATCTCACCAGCGACGCCGTGCCGCATGACGCCGAAGCACACTACTGCGGCCTGCCCGACATCTACCGCGGCGAGGATGTGCCGCTTTCGAACATCCATCACATCACCTGGGACGACATCGACGGCAAAAAGCCGTTCCGCGAGAACAAAGAGCTGCAAAAGCAGCTGCTCAAGCTTATGAAGAAGTACCCGTACATGGCACACAACGCCGCCTTTGAGGACAGCTGGTTCAAGATCCACCTGGACGGCTACGCCGAGGCACGCCGCGCCGGCAAGATCATCGTCATCGACTCGCGCCAGATCTGCCGCAGCCTGGACGCCGACGTGCGCTCGCTCCCCCGCGAGTCCGCCCCAGCCGCGCTCGAGAACTGGGCGCGCCGCCGTGGAACCCTCGCCGCCGACGCCAACGAGCAGCACCTGGGCTTGGACGACACCGACCTCATGCTCCGCACCGTCCAAGCCGAGTTCAACCTCAAGAACCTATTCGCGAAATAACCGATCCATCTGCGGGAGCGCCTGCCAGGCACAGCGCAATCCGTCTGGGCACACCGGCACGCAGTAAACTAGGGCGCAGCCTTATGGCTGCACCCTAGTTTTCATCAAAACGAGCAAATACGCGTGCTTCACATAGTCGGCAGGTTGGCCCACCTACATTTTTCGAGTTGTTCGGCCAGCTGAACCACTAGTCGAGGCCCCTTGAACCGCAATCGAGCGCTATAGTCGCCCCAATTTCGCAACCAAGCCCTATAAATCTACCTGAATCAATTCGAATAAGACGTTGCGATCACACCATTCGTATAGGATAAGGCCGAATAACTCAAATTATGTTGGTGAGGCATCTGAGCGGTCGGCAAAAACGCTTAGAAGCTACGAATCCGCAACTAAAGTTCACCAAAATGGGGCAGCCGACAGAAACCTCCCCAGCCGAAGCTGCCCCCCCCCTCAATACGACAGCTCAAAAACCCACCGTTCGCAGAAGATAAGCCGCGCCCCAATACCGTTGCCCGAAGTTTCGAGCGTATATGGCGTCCGCTATGCCATCATGCGCGTATGGGAATCGTTCTGTCACATACCACGGCACGCGCTGTATACCAAACAGTCAACTCGCTCGCAAGCCACGCGACCGATCCCATATCTATGGAAAAGATCAAGGTGTCTGCGCCGACCACGTCCAACCTGGAAGCGGCGCGAGCATGGCTCAACAGAAAGAATGTCGATTCTGAAAGCATCCATGTGCTGACGTTTTCCAATAATGCCAAAAGGCACCGCAAGGGCTGCATCTGCCACTGCACGCGCTATACGTTTGATGCAGAAAGCTACCTAGAACTCGAGCCGAACGTCTACATCGTCGACATCAAGCTGTGCGCGTTAGAAGCAACAGCCGACCTCAACCTTTCTGAGCTCGTTGAGTATTACTTTGAAATCTGCGGCTCCTACGCGCTTGGAACGTCCGACGAAACTCAATATCGCGAGCGCCCAGCCCTAACCAGCGTTGAAGAGCTCAGAGCCTTCTTTTCAGAGGCATCGGGGTATCGTGGATCTAATAAAGCACTTAAGGCACTTTCTTATGTACGCGAAGGCTGTCGCTCCCCACTCGAAACGGCGTTTGTCATGATGCTGACAATGCCCAAGTCAATGGGTGGCTTAGCCATACGCGCTATCAAAACGGACTATCCGATCCCAGTCCCCAAAAGATACGCCGCCCTAACGCGACGGACGGTTTTCTACCTCGACGCGCTGCTCGAAAATTCGATGACCGATATCGAATACAACGGCTTTTACCACGACGAGCCCGAACAGCAATCAATTGACGAGGAACGCCGAAACACGCTGCGAAACATGGGATATGCCGTTATCACAGTTAGTCGTCATTCGTTTTTCAAGCAGTCCGCTTTTAGGCGGGTCATGGAAGCGATTCGCATTCGCGAGAAGATATGGCCCGGTCGACTCCCGGATAACTTCGCCATCCTGCAAGAAACTCTTCGTCAATTTGTCTTGCGGCGCTACTTCGAATACGGTCGCCGCGTCCTGGAGACACTCAAAGAAGAAGAGGCCGCCAAGCGCGAAATTGCAAGCCAATATCCGCAAGCTGATGACCCGAGCATCAACGATGTGCCAGAACCCGACGACATGCAACACGTCGGGGCCCTTGCTGAGGAAATCAATGGGCCTTGGGAATGCGACATGTTCGCAAAAATCGATGAAAACCGCACGGAAGACGACACGATTATTGATCTAATTGAGAATTCGCTCTTCTAAAGGCGATCTCTGCGGATGTCCACCTACATTTTTCGACTTATTCGGCCACCGATGTGCCAGATTGGCTGCAGCAATGCTCAATATAACTTTAGATAAAACTGATTCTGCAGGAACTCCCGTAGAGGAAGAACTGATTCTCGCGGTATTTAACACGATAAAGTACAAATATGAACAGTTCTAATGCTTCTCAAGGTGGCTTTCTTAGCATGCTGGCCGAACATCTCGAAATATGTTGGCGAGCATTGCGTCGATGTCTCCCAACCCGCAGAAAATCGCAGAGGCGGCAAGCAGTCATCGAAATTAACGTAAATAGTATTGACATATGAACATGCGCTCATATAATCGGAAGTAAGTTATATGAGCGCATGTTCATATGAAAGGATGTTGCAATGAGCAGCCACGCTGATGAAACAAAGACTGGCATCGAGGCCACCGAGCTGATCGTCCCCACCACCTGCTCGCCCGAGGACCTTCCCGACGAGGAGCTGTTGTACGACCTGGCCGACCTGTTCAAGGTCTTCAGCGACACCACACGCATCAAGATCCTCTATGCCCTCATGGGCCGCGAGCTCTGCGTGGCTGACATCGCCGAAGCGACCGCAACCTCGCAGTCGGCAGTATCGCACCAGCTGCGCACGCTTAAGCAGTCGCACCTGGTCAAGTTCCGCCGCGACGGCCGCAACATTCTCTACTCGCTCGCCGACGATCACGTCTACACCATGCTTAACCAGGGCATGAGCCATATCTGCGAATAGCAATCAACCACGGTATCAGCGCGGCCGGCACCCAGACCGCTAACACAGGGAAAGGAACCCACCATGAAAAAGCAGTTCAAGCTCGACGAGATCGATTGCGCCAACTGCGCGCGCGAGCTTCAGGACGAACTTGCCAAGCTCGAGGGCGTCAAGTCCGTTTCGGTCAACTTTATGACCCAGAAGCTGACGCTCGAGGCCGACGACGCCAAGTTCGACGAGGTCCTGGACCGCGTCGTTGAGTTCACCGCCGACGCCGAGCCGGACTGCGAGATCATTCTCTAACCCGCGCATACGTTGACCTGCGAGGCCGCGCTTGCCGCGGCCTTTGCTCGCGAAATTATATGAGCGAGTGTTCATAAACTCAAATGAGAGGTTTGAATCATGACAGCCGCCGATCCCAAAAAGAAAAAGAAGAAGCGCAAGAAGAAAGAGTCCCTTGAGCATAAGCGCAACCGCATCCTGGTAGCACTGGGCATTTTTGCCGTTGTTTATGCCCTCGACGAGCTCGGCGCCCTCACTATCGCATTTGGGGAGCCCGGCAACATCTACGCCAGCTTTGTGCTGTTCCTCGTGCCGTTTTTGATTGCCGGCTACGACGTACTGCAAAAGGCATTCAATAACATCCGCCGCGGCAAGGCCTTCGACGAGAGCTTCCTCATGGCCGTCGCGACCATCGGCGCGTTTGCCATGGTGCTCTTCCCCGACACCGACCCGCACATGGCCGAAGGTGCCGCTGTCATGCTGTTCTACCAGGTCGGCGAGTTGTTCCAGGCATACGCCGTGGGCAAGAGCCGCAAGTCGATCAGTGCCATGATGAACATCGCGCCCGACTACGCTAACGTCGAGCAAGCCGACGGCACACTCGAACAGGTCTTTCCCGATGACATCGCCGTCGGCACCGTGATCGTGGTCAAGCCCGGCGAGCGCGTGCCTATCGACGGCGTCATCGTCGAGGGCGAAACCCAGCTCGACACCGCCGCACTCACGGGCGAGTCGGTCCCCCGCCCGGCCAAGACCGGCGACGATATCATCAGCGGTTGCATCAACATGACGGGCCTCATCCACGTGCGCACCACCAAGCCCTTTGGCGAGTCAACCGTCGCGCGTGTTCTGGAGCTCGTGGAGAATGCCAGCGAAAAGAAGGCGCGCACCGAGAACTTCATCACGCGCTTTGCCCGCGTCTACACCCCCGCCGTCACTGGCGCTGCCGCGGTGCTCGCGCTTGGCGGCGGCCTGGTGACTGGCGCTTGGTCCGATTGGATCCTGCGCGGCCTGACCTTCCTGGTCGTCAGCTGCCCGTGCGCCCTCGTGATCAGCGTACCGTTGAGTTTCTTTGGCGGCATCGGCGGCGCGTCCAAGCTGGGCGTTCTCATCAAGGGCTCCAACTACCTCGAGACGCTCGCCGACGTGGACACCATCGTCTTCGACAAAACGGGCACCCTCACCAACGGCACGTTCTCAGTCGTCGCGGTGCACCCCGAGGCTGGCTATACCGAGCAGTCGCTGCTCGAAGTCGTAGCCCTTGCTGAGTCGTTCTCCGATCACCCCATCGCGCAGTCCGTGCGCGACGCCTACCAGGGCGAGGTCGACCCCAAGCGCGTGAGCGACTCCGCCAACGACGCGGGCCACGGCGTGACGGCAACCATCGACGGCAAGCACGTCGTCGTTGGCAACGCCAAGATGCTCGGCGCGGCCGGCGTTGAAGCACCGGACTGCGAGGTTGTCGGCACGATCCTCCACGTGCTCGTTGACGGCGTGTACGCCGGCCACATCGTGATTGCAGACACCGTTAAGGCCGATGCGGAGCAAACGATTCGCGACCTGCATGCCGCCGGTATCAACCGCACCGTCATGCTCACGGGCGACCGCGAGGAGGTTGCAGCGTCTGTGGCCAAGCAACTCGGTCTCGACGAGTTCCACGCGCAGCTCCTGCCGGGCGACAAGGTCGAGCGCGTTGAGGCACTACTCGCGGCCGAAAGTGGCAAGGGCAAGCTCGCCTTTGTCGGCGACGGTATCAACGACGCGCCTGTGCTTACGCGCGCCGATGTGGGCATTGCCATGGGCGCCATGGGCTCCGACGCCGCGATCGAGGCCGCAGACGTGGTGCTGATGGACGACAAGCCGTCCAACATTTCCCGCGCGATCCGCGTGGCGCGCAAGACCATGTCGATTGTTTGGCAGAACATAATCTTTGCGCTGGGCATTAAGCTGCTGATCCTTGTGCTGGCAGCGCTGGGTATCGCCAATATGTGGCTTGCCGTCTTTGGCGACGTAGGCGTGGCGATCATCGCCATCCTGAACGCCATGCGCGCGATGGGTGTCAAGAACCTGTAGCTTGTACTCGGACGGTCCCGGCAGGGATGTCCCCTCCAAAACGTCCTCGGCAAATGTGGCCCCGTTGTCCTGCTCCTACGGGGCTATAGACAACGGGGCCACTTGCCTGCGGAATGTTTTGGAGGGGACATCCCTGCCGGGACCTGCGGCAACATCGCCGGTGGTTCTTGGGCATCGCTTGCTGGCGGGGTTCCTTGGCTGAGTTAGACTTGGTTGATGGGGTTACTGATCCCGGTCGCCGTCCCGGCCCAGCATTGCCCTTAGCTTCTCAAAGCTTTCCTCGCTTAGGCAGTGCTCCATGTGGCAGCCCTCTTGCGAGGCAACCTCTGCCGAAACGCCTGCGTCCTCGAGCAGCCCCACAAAAAAGCAGTGGCGCTCCCACATTTGGCGAGCGACCTCCAGACCACGCTCCGTCAGATGAACGTCGCGCTTGCCCATTTCGACATAGCCGTTGCTTTCCAGCGTCGCCATGGCCTTGGAAACGCTCGCCTTGGTCACGCCCAGGTATTCGGCGACGTCGATTGAGCGCACCGTGCCTTGGCGCTGCGACAGAACGTAGATCGATTCGAGATAGTCTTCTCCGGATTCACGTAGGGCCATGGGCCGCCTTTCGCGATGATTGCTAGTTGGCCTTCTGATACTTTCCTTGGCTTACTTTACCGCAAAAGTTGCCCATGTCTTACTACTTTGCCTAAAAGTTAGCCGTGTTTCACAAAACATGCGGGACGAAAACAAAATGGGGACGCCCCACAAGGAGTGTCCCCAGCTGCCGGCAGAAAAGGAACGTCCCCAGATGCCGAATCCGCAGCTACAGCAGGCCAAAGTGTTTGGCGGCGTTGTAGATGCCGTCGTCGTCCACGGCGGTCGTCACGTAGGTCGCCGCGGCCTTCACGGTATCCTGCGCGTTGCCCATGGCCACACTTGTGCCCACGGCCGAGAACATCGACAGGTCGTTCTCGCCGTCGCCAAAGGCGATCGCCTCGCTCGCGTCGACACCCAGGCGCTCCAGCGTCGCTGCCACACCCAGGTCCTTGCCGCCGTTAGCGGGAATAATGTCGCAGAACAGGTCGCACCAGCGCGTGGTGAGCGAATGCGACACGGCGTCGGTCACGATATGCTCGTCGGCCGGATCCACAAAGGCGCAAAACTGGTAGACCGGCGCGTCAAAGGCGTGCTCAAACGGCTCCTCATGGTAGACAATCCCCGCGTTACTGCCAGCCGTCACCACGCGCTCGGACAGGCGGTTCACAAACGAATTCTCGCCCTGCATGCACAGCGAGTCGTAGCGCCCCTCGACCACCTGGCCCACGATCACCGCAACGTCGTCCGGGTCAATCGGACAGCTGCGGTAAACCCCCTCGGCATCAAAGCAGCGCTGGCCAGAAAGCGTAATGTACGCATCCCAACCCAAGTCGAACAGCCAATCGGGCATCTGGTAGGTCGGGCGACCCGTAGCAATCACGCATGCGATCCCCTGCTCGTGAAAGCTATCGAGCACCCGCTGCGCCGACGCCGGAATCCGGTGCGTCTTAAAGCTCAGCAGCGTGCCGTCGATATCGAAAAACGCGGCTTTGATCATCCTCGTCTACTCCTCGCCCTCGAGCTTTTCGCTCGCCTCGAGCCATGCCATCTCCAGCTCGTCCATGGCGGCGTGGGCCTCGTCGATCTTTGCCTGCTGCTCGCCCAGCGCCGTGTAGTTGGTGGGATCGACCTGAGCCATCGCAGCCTCGGCCTCCTCCACGCGAGCGCGCTGCGTCTCCATCTTGCGCTCGAGCGAGCTCACCTCGCGGCGGAGCTTCTGGCGCTCGGCGTTGGAAAGACCGTTGGGCTGCCCGCTCGTCTTGGGCTTTTCGGCCGCAACCGCTGCGGCGCCGGTGTCGAACGTGCCGGTCTTGGCACTCGGTGCGCCCACAGGCTCGCCCTCGGCAGTAGCGTTGCACAGGCGCAGGTACTGGTCCACGCCGCCGGGCATATGCGTCAGGTGGCCGTCGAGCAGCGCCCACTGCTGGTCGGTCACGCGCTCCATCAAGAAGCGGTCGTGCGTCACCAGGATCAGCGTGCCCGGCCAGCCGTCCAGCAAGTCCTCGACAATCGCCAGCATGTCGGTATCCAGGTCGTTGCCGGGCTCGTCCAGGATGAGCACGTTGGGCTCGTCCAGGATTGTCAGTAGCAGCGACAGACGACGGCGCTGGCCGCCCGAAAGATCGCCGATGCGGCTCCAGAGCTGCTGCGTCGTAAAGCCCAGACGCTCGCAGAGCTTCTCGGGTGAAGTCTCCTTGCCGTCAATGACGTAGTACTTCTTATAGTGGCTGAGCACCTCGCGGATCGTGTCGCCCATGTAGGGTTCGAGCTCCTCGAGCTGCTGCGACAGCACGCCAAAGCGCACCGTCTGGCCGATCTTCACGCGGCCGCGCAGGGGCGCGATCTTGCCCTGGATCACGTCGAGCAGCGTCGACTTGCCGGCGCCGTTCTCGCCCAAAAGACCATAGCGGTCGCCCGCGCCGATGAGCCAGGTCACATCGGTGAGCACCTGTTTGGACGTGCCATCGGCATCCGCATAGCCGGCGTCCACGTCGACCACATCGATAACCTGCTTGCCCAGGCGGCTCACGGCCAGGCGCTTGAGCTCCAGCTCGTCACGCACGGGCGGCACGTCGGCGATCAGCTCGCGAGCGGCATCCACGCGAAACTTGGGCTTGGTGGAACGGGCCTGGGCGCCGCGGCTCAGCCACGCGAGCTCCTTGCGCGCCATGTTGCGGCGGCGCTCCTCGGTGACGGCGGCCATGCGGTCGCGCTCCACGCGCTGCAGGATGTATGCCGAGTAGCCGCCCTCGAAGGGATCGACCTGGCCGTCGTGGACCTCCCACATGCTGGTGCAGACCTCGTCCAAGAACCAGCGATCGTGCGTGACCACGAGCATGGCGCCCTGACCGCGCTGCCAGCGGGCCTTTAAGTGACGCGCAAGCCAGTTGATGGTACGCATGTCCAGGTGGTTGGTGGGCTCGTCGAGCATGAGCACGTCGTAGTCGCCGATCAGCAGGCGCGCGAGGTCCACGCGACGGCGCTGGCCGCCCGAAAGCTCGCCCACTGTGCCTTCCCAGGGCACATCGCTGATGAGGCCGGCCAGAATCTGGCGCGTACGCGGACTCGACGCCCACTCATACTCGGGCGCGTCGCCCACGACGGCATGATGCACGGTGTCGGTATCGACCAGGTTGTCCTTTTGGCCGAGCAGACCGATCGTCGTGCCGCGGCGGTGCGTCACGCGGCCGTCGTCGGGTTCCAGCGTGCCGGCGAGTACACTCAGCAGCGTCGACTTGCCGTCGCCGTTTTTACCGACGATACCAATGCGGTCGCCCTCGCCCACGCCGAGCGTCACGCTATCGAAAATATGCTTGGTGGGAAACTCTAGGCTGATGGAATCGCATCCCAAAAGAATCGCCATATGCCCTGCTCCTTCGTAGAAATTCAACGTTGTCCATGATAGCAGCGAGCCCCACCCCAAACCACCACGAAGGTGCCTGTCCCCTTTGTGGTGGTCGTTTCGGTCGCAGAGCAAAAAGGCGGGCCATCTCGCAAAAGAGATGACCCGCCTCTCCAATCAGTCCCGCGACAACCGTGGCCGCCGCGGGCCTCAAGCATGTCCCGGACTAGGAGAACATACCGGTGAGGTAATCATTCAGCCGCTTATCCTTGGGCCGTTGGAAAATCTCGTCGGTCTCGTCGTACTCGACCATATCGCCCATGTAGAAAAACGCCGTGCGGTTGGACACGCGCGACGCCTGCTCCATGTTGTGCGTCACGATGACGATGGCACGGTCGGCAACGATCGACGACATCAGGTCCTCGATCGCCAACGTCGAGATGGGGTCGAGCGCCGAGCAGGGCTCGTCGAACAGGATCACGTCGGGGTTGAGCGCCAGCGTGCGCGCGATGCACAGACGCTGCTGCTGGCCGCCCGAAAGCGCATAGGCGCTCTTGTCCAGCTTGTCCTTGACCTCGTCCCACAGCGCCGCGCCGCGCAGGCTTTCCTCGACCATGCGGTCGAGCTCGTCACGGTCGGTGACGCCGTGGCGCTTGGGCGCAAACGTGATGTTGTCGCGAATGGACTTGCGGAACGGGTTGGGCTGCTGAAACACCATGCCAATGGACCGACGCAGCTCGTAGGTGTTCTCGGCCTTGGTGTTCACGTTGCGCCCGCGGTAGTTAATCTCGCCCTCCACGCGGCAGCCGCGAATCTCACGATTCATAAGGTTGAGGCTGCGCAAAAAGGTCGACTTACCGCAGCCCGAGGGCCCAATGAGCGCCGTGATCTCGCCCTTGTGAAAGTCGAGCGACGTATCGCGCAGCGCATGGTGGTCGCCATAGTACACGTTGACGTCCTTGGTGGAGAGCACGACCTCGTCGCTCACGGCCTTGCCGCTCACGCGCACGCGCTTCTCGCTCTCCCCCACACTCGACAGAAAGTCCTGGGTCTCGGACGTGGCCGCCTCGGTTGCGGGCATTGCATATATCTCGCTCATTCGGCCGTCATCTTCCTTGCCAGTTGCTTGCCCACGATACGGGCGACTACGTTAAACAGCAGCACGCAAATCATCAGCAGCGCCGCGGTGCCCCAGACGATCTGCTGGGCCTCGGGGCTGCCCTCGCCATAGATCTTGTAGATGTGCACGGCCAGCGACTCGCCGGGACGGAACACGTTCCAGGCGCAGGTGGGGCTCGACAGGTTAAAGCTCAAGAAGTTGAGGCGGACCGGCGAGCTCATGCCCGAGGTAAAGAGCAGCGCCGCGGCCTCGCCAAACACGCGGCCGGCCGAAAGCACGATGCCGGTCACGATGGCGGGCATGGCCTCGGGAATCAGGATGTGCAGTATGGCCTCCCAGCGAGTGAGGCCCATGGCCAGGCACGCATCGCGCTGGGCCTGCGGCGCGTCCTCGAGCGCCTGCTGAATCACGCGCACCAGGATGGGGATGTTGAACATGGTGAGCGCGACGGCGCCGGAGATGATGGAGTACTTCCAGCCCAGCTGCACCGAGAACACCAGAAAGCCGAACATGCCGACGACGATGGAGGGCAGCGAAGACAACGTCTCGATGGCGGTCGAGGCGATGTCGCGAATGGGACCGTCGGGCGCGTATTCAACTAGGAAGACCGCGCCGCCCAGGCTGATGGGCACCGAGATGATCAGGGTAATCAGCAGCAGATAGAACGAGTCGAACAGCTGGTAGAGCACGCCGCCCTGCGTTCCGTTGGCGCGTGCGGGCTGCGTGAGAAAGCCCGGCTGGAACAGCGTCGAGATGCCCTCGAACAGGATGTAGGCCACCATGGAGACGACGATAAGCATGACGATGGCGACAATCGCCGTCAGCACGCCCGTGGCGATACGGTCTTGCCTTTGGACACGCCCGAGTCTCGCCTCGTCGATATGGATGCGCGTGCTAGCCACGAGCCTTCGCCCCCTTGCGGCCAATGAGATGGATGATCAGGATAAAGATGAGGCTCATGCCCATCAGCAGCAGGCCGAGCGCCCACAGGACGTCGTCCTGGGCCGAGCCCTCGGCATAGACCGCCATGGACGTGGTGAGCGTGGTGGTGATGGTAGACGCCGGCGACAGCAGCGACGTCGGCATGGCCTCGATGCCGCCAATGACCATGCGCACGGCGAGCGTCTCGCCAAAGGCGCGGGTCATGCCAAGGATGACTGCGGTCATGAGCGACGGCATGGCGGACTTGAGCACCACGTGCCAGATGGTCTGCCAGCGGGTGTAGCCCAGCGCGAGCGAACCCTGGCGGTAGCTATCGGGCACGGCGCGCAGGCCATCGACCGAAAGCGTGGTCATCGTCGGCAGAATCATGACGGCCAGCACGATGGCGCCGGGCAAGATGCCCAGGCCTGTGCTCACGTGGAAAACGCTCTTCATAAGGCCGACGACCACGTGAAAACCGATCAGGCCAAAGACGACCGAGGGAATACCGGTCAAAAGCTCAATGAGCGGCTGAAAAACCTTGGAGCCAAACTTAGGCTGAATCTCGACCGCAAAGATGGCAGAGCCGATGGCGATGGGCAGTGCGATGAGCGTGGAGAGCACCATGACCGCAAACGAGGTGACGATCAGGGGCAGGGCGCCAGTGTAGGGCAGGCCGTTTTCGGCCGTGTTGGCCAGGTCCCACTTGGTACCGGTAAAAAACTCGACGATCGAGACGCCGTCCTTGAAAAAAGCCGAGAGGCCCTTTTGGGCGACCATAAAGATGAGCGCGGCAACGACAAGCGTCACGAGCGCTACGCACGCACCCGTGACGCCCAGGCCCACGTTCTCAAGCTCGCGCTTTGGCAGCTGTTTTGCCATTGCAAACCTTTCCGGGGGCGATTACTTATTTAGCGGAGACCTTGCCACTGGCGTCCTTGACGACCTTCATGGCAGAAACGGGAATAAAGCCCTGCTCCTCGACGAGCTTGCCCTGGACGTCGTCGGAAAGCATGAACTCCAGGAAGGCCTTGGTGGCCTCGTCGGCGTCCTTAGCACAGTACATGTGCTCGGTCGCCCAGATCTTGAAGGAGTCGTCGGTGACGTTTGTGCTCTTGGGCTCGACGCCCTCGACCATGATGGCGTTGAACTTGGAGTCATCGAAGTGCGAGAAGTCGAGGTAGGAGATGGCGTTGTCGGTGCTGCCCATCTGAGTCTGGACATCGCCGGACTTGTCGAGCTCGGCGTCGCCCTTAAAGTCGACGGCCTCGTCGCCAAAGACGGCGGCCTCGAAGGTGGCGCGGGTGCCGGAGCCGGCCTTGCGATTGAGAACGACGATCTTGGCGTCGTCGCCGCCGACCTCCTTCCAGTTGGTGATCTGGCCGGAGAAGATACCCTTGAGCTGCTCGAGGGACAGGTCGTCGACCTTGACGTTCTTGGAGACGACGGGGCCCATGCCCACGACGGCGACCTCGTGGTCGACGAGGTTTTTGACCTGATCGGCCTCGAGCTTGGTCTCGGCGAAGACGTCGGAGTTACCGATGGTGACGGTGCCGGCGGCGACAGCGGTCAGGCCCTTGCCCGAACCGTTACCCGAACCGGAGACGGAGACGTCCGGGCTGGCATCCATGAACTTCTCGGCAGCAGCCTCGACGAGAGCCTGGAACGAGGAAGCGCCGTCGTAGGTCACCTCGCCCGAGACGGACTCGGCAGCAGCGGCACTGCCCTCAGCAGCGGTGTTGGCGGCGTTGGAGCCACCGCAACCAACGAGACCGAGACCGACGATGCTGGCAAGACCACCAGCGAGGCCGAGGAACTGACGACGAGAATAAGCCTGATCGAGCATGATCTTCCTTTCATACATGCGACTCGCGGGCACCCTGCCCGCTTTGCTGTTTGGAACGATACGGCCCCGATCGGGCAGCGCCCGCGCCAACTGCGGTTTCTTACGGGCATCTGATAGACCCTTACCGCAAGCTCTGCCCAGCCTTTACAAACGGATAACAATCCAGCGTCGAACATGGCACACCTTTTACACCAATGAAAACGAAGTTGCGGTGAAATAGTTCCTGTTTGGCCATCAGGCAGCCTCTTTTAGGAACTATTCCACCGCAACTTAAAAAGCCCGGACGAAAGGGGTGCTAAGTTGTTAAAACGCCGCAGCCTTAAAGCTCAAGCTCATTCAAGCGCAGGATTGCGACGATATAAATCTTGAGCGCCTGCTTGAGCTGCTCTTCGTTGGCGCACTCGTTGGGGCCGTGCATCTGGCCGCCCCATGGGGGCAGCTCCAGGCCGGTCTCCTCGGGGCCAAACGAGACGGCGCGGGCAAAGTTGCGCGCGTACGTGCCGCCGCCCATGGCAAAGGGCTCAGCATGCTTGCCCGTAAACTCGTTATAGGTATCAATAAGCGCCTTCACGGCCGGATCGTCGGCAGAGACCGAGAACGGCACCTTCGCACGACCCACACGGCACGTCACGCCAAAACGGCCCACGAGCGGATCGAGCTGCTCGCGGATGGTATCGGCACTCGTGCTGTCGGGGAAGCGCACGTCGATGACCTGCTCGATGTGGCCATCCACCACACGGATGACGCCGGGATTGCTGGTGAGCGGGCCAAACGCGGGGCTCGTCGCATCGATGCCCAAGCCGCGGCCATAGGCGTCCGCATGCACAAAAGCCAAAAACTTGACAAACTCGTGCTCCGCAGGCGTCAACAGGCGCTCGTCACGGGCGCCAAACGCATCCTCGGCCTCGCGCAGATACGCCACGATGAGGCCGACGGCATTGATCGTTCCCTCGGGCATCGAGGCATGACCGCCAATGCCGTGGGCGAAAATCTGGGCATGTCCGTTGTCGAGTGCTGTGATCTCCAGGCGGTCGGCGTTCTCGACCGGTGCCGGCAGCTCATCGGCGTCAATCGCAAGCTCGCAGATAGACTGCGACGGAATGGCGTTGCTCGCCTCGGCACCGCTCCAGGACACAATACGGCCGCCGTCGATCTTGGAGCTCACAAATGTCGCCCCAAACTGGCCCTTCTCGGCATTGCAGACCGGGAACTCGGCATCGGGCGTAAACAGAAAGTCGGGGTCTGCGTGGTTCTCCAGATAATGGTGAACGTCGGACATGCCCACTTCCTCATCGCAGCCCAGCAGCGCGCGGAAGGTATAGCGCGGCACAATGCCGTGTTTGAGCAGATAAGCGCCAGCGTAGAGCGACAGCACCACCGGGCCCTTGTCGTCGATCACGCCGCGGCCGAGCAGCCAGCCCTCGCGACGCTCCATCGCAAATGGGTCGGTATTCCAGCCGGGGCCGGCAGGCACCACGTCCACATGGCAGATAGTCGCGAGCTGCTTATCGCCGCGACCCGGAATATCGGCGATGCCCACAAAGCCCTCGTCATCACTCGTCTGGTAGCCGAGCTTTTGCGCAATGCCGAGCGCGCAATCGAGCGCATCACGGACCGGGCGGCCAAACGGCGCGCCGGGCTCCGCATCGGCAGCAACGGCCACAGACGGATAGTTCACCAGCTGCTCGATATCGGCGACGACATCTTCCCAGACCTCGTCGACGTACTCGGTAACGCTCTGCTCCACCTGATTCATGGACGACCTCCTTACCAGTAAGGGGCAAGTGTGCCGCCCCTCACATCAAATACCTATATAGCGAAAAGTTTAGCAAGCTCGGCCACCGAGTGCACCACCGCATCGGCGCCCGCTGCCTCGTGCTCGCCCGGCGCCGCCGCACCCGAATAGATGCCGATGCACGGCACGCCCATCGCGTGCGCGCCCTCCACATCGTTGAAGCGATCGCCGATCATCACGGCATCGTCCGCCGTCGCGCCCAGAGCCGCCAGGGCATCGCGAACCGAATCGGCCTTGGTCTCGCGCCCCTGCGGAGGGTTCATGCCAACCACGGCTTCGAACTGGCAAATCCCCAGCTCACGCACCATATCGATGCACTTCGCCTCCATGCGCGACGTCGCCACGGCCATACGCTTGCCCTGGACGGCCAACCCATCCAGCAGCTCGGGGATCCCATCGAACACGGGGTACTCTTCCGGTCCCAGCTCATCAAAAAAGGCGCGGTACTCATCGGCCACCAGAAGCGACTCCTCGCGGGAAAAGCCATAAAAGTCGTGAAAGCTCTTCCACAGGGGCGGCCCGATCATGCGGCGCAGGTCACCCATCTGCGCCTCCGAAAACCCGCGCGCAGTCAGCGTCTTGCGCGTCGAGGCCATCACCGCCCGGCCCGTATCGGCCACCGTGCCGTCAAAATCGAACAGCACGACCGGCCGTTTGCCTATCTTCAACGCCTCCATCGGCATTCCTCTTCCCCAGTTGACGATTTCCACACCGACACTTCAAACTGTTGACTATTCAACAATTGAACCTAGTAATGTGGAACGACTCTACTATACTTGTCGCACTTTGCTCTCAGAAGGCGGCGCGCAAGCGCCCCAACGAAAGGTGCAAGTTATGTCTTTTGCCATCATAACCGACTCCACGTCGGACATCTCCCCCGCCCGTGCCCAAGAGCTCGGCATTTACGTGATTCCGCTGCATGTGATTATCGAGGGCGAGGACCTGCTCGACCAGGTGCAAATTACCGCCCAGGAGTACGTCGCGCGCATGGCTGGCTCCGAGCAGCTGCCGCACACCTCGCAGCCAAGCGCCGGCGAGTTCAAGGCACTCTTTGACCGCGTGCTCGCCGACGGCCACGATAGCGCGATCTTTATCTCGCTGTGCAGCGAGTGGTCCGCCTGCTATGCCAACGCCAGCCTGGTGGCCGAGACCCACGAGCTCGACGTGCGCTGCATTGATTCGCGCACCGGCTCGGGTGCCGAGGGCCTGCTGGTGGAGTACGCGCTGGCCATGCGCGAGGACGGCCGCAGCCTGGACGAGACCGAGGCACAGATTCGCGCGACGCTGCCCGACGCCCACCTGCTACTGATTCCCCGCACGCTCGAGAACCTCGTTAAGAACGGCCGCGCGCCCAAGCTCGCCGGCCAGCTCACGCAGATGCTCAACATTCGCCTGGCCGTTTCGCCGGAGTGGAAATCGGGCGAGATCAAGGCCATCAAAAAGGGCCGCGGTGCCAAGCGCATCGTCGCCAACACCATGGCAGATTGCCTCGCGTTTTTGGACGAGCACCCGGGCTCAAGCGTGCGTGTGCTCACGACCGGCGCCGCCGAGGAGCAGGAGCTTGTCAACGAGGCACTCGCGGGCCAGGATTACGTAGACGCCGGCACTGGCCCCATCGGCTGCACCATCGCCACCCATGTAGGCGTCGACGCCATCGCCATCAGCTACTGTCCTCGTTACCAGCCCATCCACTAGGGGCACCTTTACCACTTGCGGTGGAATAGGAACTGTTTTTGGCTTATCAGCCGCAAATCAATCCCTATTCCACCGCAACTTAGAAATCGGCGATCAGCCCAGCGGACCCTGAAACAGTTCCTGATGAGTGCCCATTCTCACCAGCCTAATCACTGGGTTAGTCTTATGGGGAAGATAAAGAACGACCACATCGACCAAGCCATCGGATAGGTGGAAATCGATGTGGCCGTTGTAGTTTCCGCCCGGGTTTGAGAGCTCGTGGGCGCCATACTCCGCCGGAAGTGACCCATGAGCCACAAGCTCTGCAACCGCCGCTTTAAACTCACTTTTTAGCTGCGGATGCATGCGCATCGTTCGTTTGTAGTCCACCTTAAATTGAGCCTCGACTTTAATCTCGAACATCGCTATTCCTCATCGAGGAATGACATAAGCTCATCAGCGTTATTGAATGACAGGCTATCGTCCGGCAAAATCCCCAGCTCATGAGCCTCGGCGATCACCATGGCGCGCCTCGTCACCTCGTTGGGCACCTCCGCCCTTCCTACAATCTCAAAAGGAATCCTTCGCTGATTTACTAGCTGCCGAACGGCAAGATTGAGATAGGAATTGAGGCTGAGGCCGACCGAATCCAAGAACTCAGTCGCCTGCTCCTTGAGCCCCTCTTCGATTCGAACCGTCGTAGGCTTAACTGTTGCTGTAGACATTTGCGACCTCCTCGCCCTCGTCTTTTACACCAGTATACCCAATATAAATGGCAATCTGATGTTAGATAACATCAGATTGCCATGCGTATTCATGTCGCGTGGGCACGATTGATCTACATCAGCCCGCTGAGCGCAATGTCAACGGCCTCGTTGAGGTCGTCGGTAATGTGTACCAGATCCGGATCGAGCGGACTGATCATGCCGGCGTCCATCACCGGACCGTTGAGCCAGTCGAACAGGCCCTGCCAGTACTCGCTGCCCACCAGCACGAGCGGCATGCGCTTGACCTTGTGCGTCTGCACCAGCGTGAGAACCTCGAACATCTCGTCGAGCGTGCCAAAGCCGCCGGGAAATACGATGGCGCCCGAGCTGTACTTAACGAACATGGTTTTGCGCACAAAGAAGTAGCGGAAGTCCATGCCGAGGTTCACGTATTTGTTGAGCCCGTGCTCGTGCGGCAATTCAATGCCTAGGCCAACTGACTTGCCGTTGACACTCGCCGCTCCCCTGTTGGCCGCTTCCATGATGCCAGGGCCGCCACCGGTGATGACCGCCACGCCACGTTGCGCGATCTTGCGCCCGACGGTGCGCGCCGCCTTGTAGAGCGGATCGGTCTTGGGCGTGCGGGCGCTACCGAAGATAGTCACCGCAGGTCCAAGCTCGGCAAGTGCGCCAAAGCCATCGACAAACTCTGCCTGAATTCGCAGCACGCGCCAGGGGTCGGCGTGCAGCCAGTCAGTCGACTCCTCGGGCGCCAGCAGGTTGGCGTAGGTGTTGTCCTTAGGAATCATGGGGCCGCGCATGACCACGGGGCCGCGGCGGTACGTCTCGTCGTAGGCAGGCTCGCCCTCGACGTTCTCATTCTTAATCATGGGTACTCCTATCGAGAAAAAGAAAAACGGGCGGGGTCGACGCCATGTGTCAAACACCCGCCCGAACATCAACTATTCGGTATGGTACCCACGATGCATCAAGCACTTACAAGCTATCGGCCAGCGGTCGCGCAGCCGGTGTCAGCGAATGTGACGACCGGCTGGCGCTCGACCATTGCCGTTGCCCACGCTCTGCAAGCGTGTCTGTCGCCCTTAGTAATCCACCGCGGCAGGACTATTCATCCAATCGCTCACGAATGCGCCGTAGCGGCCCTCGATAATGGCCTGGCGGGCACGCTGCATAAGGTTGAGCAGGTAGTAGATATTGTGCATCGAAAGCAAAATGCCGCCGAGCATCTCCTTCTGCGTGACCATGTGGCGAATGAGCGCGCGGCTGTAGCCGCCCGTGCACACCGGGCAGGTGCAGGTGGGGTCGATGGGGCTGTCGTCGTGCGCAAAGCGCGCGTTACGGAAGTTAAGGCGACCTTCACTGGAGAACGCCGTACCCATGCGACCGGTGCGCGTCGGCAGCACACAGTCGAACATGTCGATGCCCACGCCCACGCCGCGTACGAGCGTGGTGGGGTTGCCGACACCCATCAGGTAGCGCGGCTTATGCTTGGGCATGTACTCGCTCACGAGCGGCGCCAGGGTCTCGAACATGGTCTCGTGATCCTCGCCCACCGAATAGCCACCGATACCATAGCCCGGGAAGTCGCCGCACTCCTCCAGATGGCGCAGCGAACGCAGGCGCAGATCCAGGTGCATGCCGCCCTGAACGATGCCAAAGAGCGCCTGGTCATCGCGGGTATGCGCCTTATAGCAGCGCTCGGCCCACATGCTCGACAGCTCAACGGCGCGCTCAACGTAGGCGCGCGTGGCGGGATAGCCCGGGCACTGGTCGAGCTGCATGCAGATATCGGAGCCGAGTTTCATGGCGATTTCCATGTTGTCCTCGGGCGTCCAAAACACGTGGCGGCCGTCGTAATCGTTGACAATAAAGCGCACGCCCTCATCGGTGAGCTTGACGGCATCGTTGTGGCTGAAGACCTGGAAACCGCCCGAGTCGGTGAGGATGGGGCCGTGCCAGTTCATGAACTTGTGCAGGCCGCCCAGCTCGGCGATGGTATCCTCGCCGGGACGCATGGACAGATGATAGGTATTGGCGAGCACGATCTGGGCGCCGAGCTTCTTGACAGTCTCGGTAGGAATGCCCTTGACGTTTGCCTTGGTGCCCACGGGCATAAAAATCGGCGTCTCGATGTCGCCGTGCGGGGTGTGCAGTACGCCGGCACGCGCGTGCGTCGTCGGATCCTCGGCAATCAGGTCGAATTTAAAAAGGTTCTGGTCCATAAACTGGAACTCCTTGGTTGCGGTTCATACGCAAACCATTATACGGGCAACCCGCAAGAAGCACCGACTCGACAGAAACTGGCGCGAGGAGGATACGGCAGGGACACGGCAAATGAGCGTGGATTTTTGGACGCTTACCGGATGAGCGTGGATAATCTCCCACTTTTGCCCAAAGCACAGCCCAAAAACGGGAGATTATCCACTTTCATTCTGCGGGCACTCATTTAAGTACGTTCCCGATGAGTGGAGCTATTTACCAGCCACGGCAACGCCGATATTTTGGCAACGCCGATGTCTTGGCAACGCCGATGTCTTGGAAATGTCAGCGAGCGGTCGCCAGGGCGAACAAATTGGCATGAAAAGAGGACGGCATTGACCTTCTGGTCATGCCGCCCTCTTTGAATGACAAGTTGTCGCCCTGGTGACCGCGCAGCGTCGGCCCGTTACGGCGTTTGGTAAAACGCCGTAACAATTACGGACGCTGGCCCATGCCACCCTCGAGGGTGACGGTCTCGCCGTTCATATACTTAAAGTCGGGGCCGCAGAGCTGAACGACCACGCGGCCGATCTCCTTCTCGACGTCGCCGTAATGGCCCGCCGGCGGCATGTGGACATTGGCCTTGAACGCCTCGGGATAGGCATCCTGGAAGTTCTCGAGAGCAGCGGTCCAAGCAAGCGGGCAAACGATGTTGACGTTGATGCCGTCCTTGCCCCACTCGTTGGCGGCGACGCGAGTCAGGCCGCGGATGCCCTCCTTGGCGGCAGCATAGCTGCACTGGCCGTAGTTGCCAAACAGGCCGGCGCCCGAAGCAAAGTTGACCACGGAGCCCTTGGTCTCCTTCAGGTGCGGATAGGCCTTCTGCATGTACAGATAGGTGGCATACAGACCGGAGTAAATGGCCAGGTTAAACTGATCCATGGTGTGGTCGGCGATGGTCACGCCCGAGGCGCTGGCCTGAGCGTTGTTAACGACGGCGTCGATGCGACCGAACTCCTCAATCGCCTTGTCGATAACGTTCTGCACGACGGCTTCGTTGTCCTGACCGGCGGAGACATCGGCCTGAACAGGAAGAACCTTGACGCCGTACTCGGCCTCGAGGGATTCCTTGGCAGCCTCGAGCTTGGCAACGTTGCGGCCGGTGATGACGAGGTTCGCGCCCTCCTTGGCAAAAGCGATATCGATGCCGTAACCGATGGAGCCAGCGGAGCCGTCCTTGAGCGTGGCCTTGCCGCCGCCGGTGACGATCACGGTCTTACCAGTGAAAAGTCCCATACAAAGTCCTTTCAAATCGCGACGGGCCTGCCCGTCGACTGCGCGCATCCAACTTCACGCGCCAAAAGCTGACATGCAACTTTAGCGTGTTCAAGTGAATAGAAAAGGCCTCGGTAGGCGAACGGCATAACGTCTTTCGGCGAAGGGATTGTCAAGTACAAACTGGATAAAGTGGCCGAGTTTTTGCTATCGACACGAGCCATCGAACACGTTTTGAAACTTTGCTGCAGCGCGCGGGATGTCGGCGCGAGACTTTATCATAGGGTGACAAACAACGATGAGGAGCACATGCCTATGACAGACGAGCTGGACCCACAGACTCAACAGCATATTGATAATTCCGCAGACGTCGCTGCAGATGCTGACGCTGTGACCTGCGATGATATTGGCCTCGACGACCCCATCTTAGACGAAAGCGCTACGGCGGAAACCCCCGGCGCCGAAGATGCAGGCGAGCAAAACGACGATGCGCCCGCTCAGGACGACCACCCCGTACAGGATGCTGCTCCGCAAGCTGCGGGCCCTATCGAGGTTTCTTCGGAAGAAGAGCTCGACGCCGTCATGGACTCCATGATGGATGCCGTCAAAGCGATGAAAGACGCCGTGGCCGACGCTGACGTTGACGCCGAGGAAGAGGAGGCCGCCGAGGCGGCCTCGACCTTCGTACCCGGCGAGACTCCGGTTGCCGACCAGGGCAGCACCATGCCCTCGTTTCTGCAGCTCGAGCATCCCACGATTGGCGCCGATGCGGTCGACCCGCACGCAGCAGGCTTTTCTGTGATCGAAGGCGGTACCGGCAATATCGCCGTGCCGCAGGCTGCCGATGCGGACGCTGCCGACACCGCTCGCCCGACCGCCCCGCACTCCTCCGCCGCGAGCCGCGATCTGGGGACCGCTGTCTCGAACACTGCGAACGCCGTGGGCACCTTTATCGCCCAGGGCGCCTCGGCCATGCGCGAGATGAACGCCGCGAAAAAGGCACTTGCCGATGCCCGCGCCCACCTGGCCGAACTTGAGCAGCGCATTGCCGATCAGGCCGAGGAACTCGAGACGCGCCAGGATATCGCAGGCCGCTACGACCAGATCGTCGCCGACCAGCGTCAGGCGATCGCCACAGCGCAAAAGACCGCTGCGGCAGCCGAGATTGACCGTGATGCCCACGCCGCCAAAGCGACAGAGCTCAAGGGTCAGCTCGAACAAATGAAGACAGAGGATGACGCGACTGAGCTCCGCCTGAAGGCCGCGCTCGACGCCGTGGAGGCCCGCGAGGCGAGCTCTCGCGAGACCGGCAACCGCCTCGTTCGACGTCTTGAGGATTCCAAGCGCATCCGCGACAAGGTGAAGGCCGAGCGAGACGCCGGCATTGCGGCCGCACAACAAACCGTCGACGCCACGCGCGCCCAGCTCGAGACGCTGCGCCATGAGTATGCCGAGCTGCAACGCAATCCCTCGGCAAATCCCGCCAACTATACGGTGCGCACCAGCGAGCTCTCGATGCAGATTTCCGACACGGCAGATGCCCTGCGTAAAGCCGAAGAAGATGTCCCGCGCATCACCGCCGACCTTGAGCATTCACTTGCCGCAGCCGAGCAGGCCGTCGAGCAGGCTCAAGCCCCTATCGCCGACGCAAAACGCGCGCACCAAGCCGTGACGACCGAAGCCGATGCCGCGCGCGACGAGCTGCAGACGGCGAAGACAGCCGCCGCGACTCGTCAGCGCGAACTGCGCGAGAAGATCACTGCCGAGGACAAGGCACGCCGCGACCAGGAGCAGAGCATCGCCAACGCCCAAGCAGATGCCGCACATGCACAGTCGATCATCGAACAGGCGACCGAGGTGCACGACCATCCCGAAATCACCGAATCGCTCGCCGGGGCCTTGGCACGCGACAAGGCCGAGCATACCGAGACCGAGCACGAAGTTGCCCAACTCGAGACCGCCGAAGACGACGTGCGCAAGCGAACCCGCGACTCACGCGTCAAATTCACCGGAGCCATCGCCTGCGTCATCGCCGCAATCCTGGTGATCATCCTAGTCTGGCTGTTCGCAAGCAAGTAGTCATTGGGGACGTTCTTAAACGACTAGTCAAACAAGAACGTCCCCAACGACTAGCCCAATGACGAGAGTGGATAATCTCCCACTTTGAGCCCCCAAGCAGGCCAAAAACGGGAGATTATCCACTCTCATTCTGCAGGCACTCATTTAAGTACGTCCCCAATGAGTACCTGCCGATGCTTTGGCAAAGTCAGCGAAAACGCCCCTAAGCGAGCAAGGTGACGTGCAAGAGGAGGGCATTGACCTTCTGGTCATGCCCGACGATTGAACGTCAGATTGCCGCTTAGGGGCGTTTGCAGCGTCAACTGGTTACGCGGTTCGTAGAACCGCGTAACTAACAAATGAGCATCGCATCGCCAAAGCTGAAGAAGCGGTAGCGCTCCTCGATGGCGGCGGCGTAGGCATCCATGATCTGGTCGCGGGTGGCAAGCGCGCTTACGAGCATCATGAGCGTGGAGCGCGGCACGTGGAAGTTCGTGATCAGCGCGTCGACCACGTGATAGGTCGAGCCGGGCATGAGGTAAAGCTGCGTCGTGGCGTTCTCGCGCGCCACGATGTCGCCGCGGCCGAGCGTGTCGGCACCGTCCTCGCGGCCTTCAAAATAGCGCGCCGTCACAGCCGGATCGGACACCGGCGCGTCCGCGTCAAACGCACTCTCGAGCGAGCGCACCGCGGTGGTGCCGACGGCGATCACACGATGACCCTCGGCCTTCGCCTTATGCACGGCGTCGACAACCTCCTGCGACACGTGGTAGCGCTCGGTGTGCATGACGTGCTGCGTAGGGTCGTCCTCCTCCACCAAGCGGAAGGTATCGATGCCCACCTCGAGCTCGACGGCGGCAAACTTCGCGCCCTTGGCCTCGATAGCGGCCATGAGCTCGGGAGTAAAGTGCAGACCCGCCGTGGGAGCGGCAGCCGAGTGCTCCTCCTTCATGGCGTAGACGGTCTGGTACTTCTCGGGGTCGCCCTCGTAATCGGTAATGTAGGGCGGCAGCGGCACGTGGCCGGCAGCATGGATGGCCTCGTCGAGCGTGCGCGGGTCGCCGGCGGCATTGCAACCGGCCGGCTCAAAGCGCACCAGACGGCCACCGCGGCTATCGGTGACAAAGTCGATGACCTCGGCCGTCAGCACCACGGGCGCGTCCTCGGGCGCATGGGCGCCGCCCGCGCGATACTCAATCTGAGCACCGGGCTTCAGGCGCTTGCCCGGCTTGACCAGGCACTCCCACACATGGCCAAGCGGATCCACATCCTCACGGCGCCTGAGCAGCAGCGTCTCGACCACGCCACCCGAGCCCGCCTTGCGGCCAATCAGGCGGGCCGGCATCACGCGCGTCTGGTTGATGACGAGCACGTCGCCCGGCTCGATATAGTCGATGATGTCGCGGAAGATGCGGTGCTCAACGGTACCGCCGTGCTCCAGCGGCTTCCCCGCCTGGGAGCCTTTGCGATCCACCACCAGCAGGCGGCAGGAGTCGCGCGGCTCGGCAGGAGCCTGGGCAATCAGTTCCTCAGGAAGGTTGTAGTCAAAATCATCGGTACGCATCTTTGCCTCTTTCACAAAGCGCGTCAGTCGAAAAAATCGACTGACGCGCGCATCATTCTCCCCTGTATCCTATCAGCTTGTTGAGAGAAATATAGTATGGCAAACAGATTTGCGACTGTTTTCTCAACGCCCCGCTACTTAAGCGTTGCGTACATCACCGCCTTAATCGTATGCATGCGATTCTCCGCTTCTTGGAAAACACGAGACTTATCGGACTCAAAAACCTCGTCCGTGACTTCCATTTCGGTGACTCCAAACTTCTCAGCAATTTCGGCACCAACAGTAGTATTAGTATCGTGAAAGCTCGGAAGGCAGTGGAGGAAAATTGCCTCGGGCTTTGCCATAGACATCACCTCAGCGGTCACACGATACGGCGACATGAGCTTAATGCGGCTTTCCCACAGCTCTGCGGGCTGACCCATGCCAACCCAAACATCCGTGTAAATTACATCGGCATCACGAGCGCCTTCCTCAATATCCTCTGTAATGGTAATCGTCGATCCATGCTCGGCCGCAATACGACTACATTCTGCAAGGAGTTCAGGATCATAGGATGTAGCCCCCTCCGAATTTCCCCCGATTGGGCCGCAAGAACAGTAGTTAATGCCGAGCTTAGCGCAAATGACCATGAGCGAATCGGCGACGTTTCCGGCCGCCTTACCAAAAAATGTAAGTTTCCTGCCCTTAATCTCTCCAAACTCTTCACGCATGGTCAGAATATCGGCAAGCACTTGAGTCGGGTGGAATTCAGTAGTCAGCCCATTCCAAACGGGAACCCCAGCTTTTGCAGCAAGCTCCTCAACCTTCGCCTGTTCAAAGCCGCGGTATTCAATTCCGTCATACATGCGGCCAAGGACGCGAGCCGTGTCCTCAATCGACTCCTTTTTGCCCATCTGGGACGAGCCCGGATCCAAATAAGTTACACCCATGCCAAGGTCAAGTGCACCAACTTCGAAGGCGCAGCGAGTACGCGTGGAAGTCTTCTCAAATAGCAAAACAATATTCTTGCCTTCAAGGTATTTATGCGGAACACCGGCACGCTTCATGCTTTTGAAGTTAGCAGAAAGCTCAAGCAGATACTCAATCTCTTCCGTCGTGTAATCAAGCAGCTTCAGAAAACTGCGACCAGCGATATTAACACCCATATTCGCCATCTCCTATCACAGTGGATTTGCAACTAAATATCTTCGCGCCAGAAGGGCATGCTCATGCAGCGCGGGCCGCCACGACCGCGGGACAGTTCCTCGGAGGGAACGACCAAAAGTTCCAAACCGTTCTTGTAGAGCTCATCATTTGTGACAACATTGCGCTCGTAAACACAGACTTTACCAGGAGCAACGGCAAGAGTGTTCGACCCGTCGTTCCACTGCTCGCGAGACGCCTCAACCATATCGCCGGCACCGCACTCAATAAGCTGCACCTTCTCCACGCCAGTAGCCATTTCAAGAATATGCTCAAGCGTGTCATCAATCTCTTGAACAGCGACCATTCCCTCAGAGTCACCACGAGTCAGACGATAAACACGAAGGGTCTCAAAAATACCGGGATAAACTGTAAACTTATCGAAATCCACCATGGTGCAAACGGTGTCAAGATGCATGTAAGCATAGCCGTTGGGGATTTTAATAGCGTAAACGGTATCGATCTCAGAATTCCCAGATCCCCAGAACAAATTCTTTGCAAGCTCCTCAATCGCAGCCGCCTCAGTTCGCTGGCTAATTCCAATAGCCAAGGTATGAGCGTTAATGTTAAGCACATCACCGCCCTCGATATGCCAGGGATTCTTATGGTCGTACCAAATCGGAGTCCCTGCATAATCGGGATGGTATTTGAAAATCGCTTCATAGAAGGGCACTTCACGATCTCGCTGTTTCCAATACATATGGTGAAGCAGAACGCCTTTGCCCACAGAAGCAAGAGGATCGCGAGAGAAATATGAACTCGGAAGAGGCTTCAACACCAAATCATCGGGCTTCGCATCCTCATTATCCATCATGCTAAGCGTAGTCGAGACGCGAGGCAGCTCAAGGTCACGATAACGATACCCCCCCATAGCCTCAAGTACAAACTGATACGAATCTGAAATAGCGTCGAGCTTTTCACGAACAGCCTGCTCAAGCATAGGATTGACAATTCCGCTCTCAGCCATAAATGTATCGGTAAACTCAGCGCGAGCCGAGGGGCATGCATCCAGCGCTTCAGCAACGAGTTTCTCCATATAGAGAACTTCAACACCTTCGCTCCTCAGAAGATCCGCAAAGGCATCATGCTCCTTTTGAGCCACATCAAGATAGAAACAGTCGTGAATCCAGACATCCTCGAACTCTTCTGCCTTTACGTTCACAAGGTCACGACCGGGGCGGTGAAGCACAACTTTCTTGAGCTTACCAATCTCGCTGTGTACATTCAGTCCTTTAGGCATTCCTGTTACTCCATTTCAGCCATGAAACCTACAGGGCAATAAGTCCCGAGATTGCTACGAATACGATATTGATGAGCGACACGACCAAGAAGAATTTCCAAACGGTCTTCCACCACTGGCCAAGCTTGATCTTGCACACGCCCAAACCCGCTACAAGAATGGCGCTAGTAGGACAGATCAAAGACATCGTCGCGCTACCCATGGAGAGAGCCCACACGGCAGCCTCGGGATTAAGGCCCATGAGTTCGGTCAAAGGTCCAAAAATGGGAGCGGTCAGTGCTGCAAGGCCAGATGAGCTGGGAACCAGGATCGCCAGGAGGTTCTCAACCGCATAAAGAAGCGTAGTAAAGAGAACCGCCGGGATGCCGCCCAGACCAGTGGCGAGCGCATTGAGGATGGTATCGATGATCATGCCGTCAGAGGCAATGACAAGGATGCCACGCGCAAGTCCAACGACAATTGCCGAGAAAGCAAAGTCAGCGATACCCGCAACAAATTCCTGAGCGATGACGTCCTGACTAAAGCCCGCAATAACACCAGCCAACAAGCCCATGGCCAAAAAGACCGCAGAAATCTCGTTCATATACCAGCCCTGGGTCACAAGTCCCCAGATGATAAGGCACATTCCAGCGATAAATACCGCAAGCACGCCTTTTTGACGACCCGTAAATTCCGCATCAAGGGCAGATTCATCGGCAGCGAACTCGACTTTCTTGGCGATATCATCCTCAAATGTGATCGATGACTCAGGATTCTTCTTTACCCTTCGTGCATAGAGGACAACCCAAGTAATTGCAACGGCGGTCAAAACAACCCAGGCAATCATACGCAGCCACAGCTGGGGGTTGCCCTGAATACCAAGAATACCTTGCGCAATGAGAACATTAAACGGATTAATCGTTGAGGCGATGTAACCCGTGCGCGCTCCAACGAACACGACCATGAACGCCGTCATCGAGTCGAAGCCCATAGCCATCATAATTGGCATGAAGATCGCAAAGAACGGGAGAGTTTCTTCCGCCATGCCAAAGCTCGTTCCGCCCAATGCAAAGAGAACCATCGCAATAGGAATAATTAGAATGTCTTTGTTCTTAAAGCGGCGAACGACACGACCCATTCCGCTCGTGATAGCGCCCGTTTTAGTAATAACCTGAAACGAACCGCCCACAATCAAGATGAATGCAACGACCTCAATTGCCTCTTGTATACCGCGCGTTGGAGCCTGAAGAACATCGAAGACACCTTGTCTGAGATCTACTTCATCCCCGGTTTCCTCGTCAATATATGTCTTTTCACTCTGCTCATACGTACCTGCGACAGTGACTTCACGACCGTTCACCTCCTGACGCTGATAGGACCCAGAGGGAACAATCCACGTGAGAACAGCGAAGATGACCATAAGTGCAAAGATGATCGCATATACGTGCGGGACCTTGAACTGCTTGATGCCTTTCGAACTTTCCGCTGCCATATCTCCTCCTTCATTCCTTTTCCCATCTATCCAGCTGGCACCATAAATGTATGAGGTTGCTCAGCGGTGGTCGGCCAACCATCGCTATCGTGTCGCTTTTCACCTATGAACGGCAGCTAAAGTGACGTTATTAATCAATCTGATATTTAAAATTGATGTTATTTGTCAATTACATACGTCTTTTAACTTTTCCGCAACACAACAAGGAACCTGCCTTAGCCTTATATAAAAACCAGCAGGACAGGAGACAGACATGCAAGGCATACACATAACAAATGAAATCGGTCATTTAAAAGCCGTACTTGTCCATCGACCAGGAGCTGAAACACAAAACTACCCTGATGCCGACTTCAGCCAAGTTTTCTCCCTGCGAAAATGGAGCGGTCGTTTTGACCTCGACAAAGCAATGTATGAGCACGATTCCATGGTTCAATTGCTTGAGAAGCATGGCGTAGAAACCATTGAAATAAGGGACCTTCTCGAAGACTCACTTGAAACTGAGCCCCAATCACTTAAATATTTTATTGATGACTACCTCCGTTGCAGCGGGGCAACAGGCAGAGAGTTCCTCGAGGCAATAACCCAGCTGTTTGAGAACGCTAAGAACACCCAGGAATTGGTGAATATAGTACTTAACGGCATTCGCTTTGGAGACACTGAGCTATGTTCAAACCAGTCGGAAACACTACGGGCGCTCGTGCACGAGCAATTTGATCCCGCCTCGCTCTTGGTCAATCCCCTCAACACGCTTTTTTTCACTCGTGATCCTGCTGTGGTAGTCGGAGACGGCATCATCCTAAATCATATGTATTGGCCTGAGCGTGATCGTGAGGTCGCCTTATACCGGCAGATATTCACCCACCACAAGATCATGGGAGAAACTCCAATATGTGATTTGAACAGGAGTAGCTACCATATAGAAGGCGGAGACATTATTGTTATCAGTGCTAAGACAATATTAGTTGGAATCTCTGACCGAACTGAACCCGCCGCCGTCGAGTCACTTGCCAAAGAGCTCCTGACCTCAAATAAATTCCAGACCACCGAGCTAATTGCGATTCGAGTCCCCTCTGACGGGCTGCGTATCCACCTCGATACGTTCATAAGTAGAATTGATCACGACGCGTTCCTCATCGATCGTGAGATATGCAATGCCGTTGATGCATACAGCATTCAACTAAAACGATCCGGAAGGGGCCTTACGATCACTCCTATCGATCGCACGATTCCGGAAATACTCTCTGCAGCCTGTTGCGAACCAATAAAAGTGATTGACTGCGGAGGCGGGAATCAAACCGCCTACGAAAGAGAACGCCGGAACAACGCAACGTCTATCCTTGCGCTCTCGCCAGGAAAACTATGCGTATATGAAGAAAACGTTTGGACCAACGAAGCGCTTGAGAAAGCAGGAATGGAATTATTCCCGCTATCCATTGACGAGCTCACCAAAGGCTATGGTGGCACAAACTGTCTATGCCTCCCTCTGTGGCGAGAGGATCTATAGCCATGGGCTTCGGGGCAAATATTCGTAAACTCCGCACCATGGAGCATCTTGGTCAGGCGCAACTTGCAGAGATGTTGGGGGTATCTAAAGAGACCGTTTGTCGTTGGGAAAAAAGTCGGTATGCCCCCCGTGAGCGCTATATTGAAAAGTTACAAGCGCTCTTCGGTTGCACCCGCGATGAACTTGTTGGCGAGGAAAACGGTTTGGCTGTAAAGCTCGCAAATAAAAGAATCGTCACCGACGAAGACCCTGCTATCCACGAAATGGAGGGCACATTTCCCGTCATCGATATCGAATCGCAAAAGCGCCGCATCACGCACGGCCAACAAAATGCTTGCGCGCCTGTAGACGTAGCCAAACGTCACCCACATAGCGTTTTCGTTAAAATCAAAGGCGACGAAATGTCCCGCATTTACCCTCCCGGCAGCTTACTACTTGTCGATACCACCGCAAAGCCTTGGAACGGCTGTGCTGTATTGGCGCTCACAGACGGTAAAACACCGGTAATTAGGCGATTTGCAGAAGGAAACGACATGATTGTGCTGTCGTCCCATTCATATGCAACAGCAAGTCCGGATCTGATGTTTAACAAACGGAGGATTAGAATCATAGGAGTCGTCGTTTGGTATCAAGCGAGCCACGATCACACGCTTAATTAAATCGACTTTCCCAAAAACGACTGTACCGCGCAGACAGCTCAAAGTCCCAGCCCAAATGAACTACTTTTTGGCGGCTTTGCGCTCGTCGCGGATGCGGGCGCGATCCATGGCCGCCTCGACCGCCGAGAAACGGCAGCCGCAGTAATTCTGCCGATACATGCCCAGCTCACGCGAACGGCGCGTAGCCTCGGGATAATACGGGCGAAAATCGCGAATCACCGGGGTGAGACCGCGGGCGGCAGCCAGACGCTCCAAAACATCATTGCAGGTATCGAACAGCTGATACGGCGAGACGGCGAGCGTCGTGCCCACAAACTCAAACCCGCGCTCCTGGGCCACGCGGCACGCCTCGGCCAAGCGCAGGGCATAGCACGAGCGACAGCGACGGGGCCGATCGGCACCCAGCGGGGCCACGCCGGTCTCCCAGCGCTCGCGGTCCTCCCCCGCCTCGATGAGCTCGATGTCGCCATCGGCACACCACCGGCGCAGCTCGTCCAGACGCCGCCGCCATTCATCGCGCGGTTGAATATTGGGATTGGTCCAGCAAATCGTGGGCTCAAACCCCTCCTCGCGCAGCAGGCGAACCGGCTCAAGCGAGCATGGTGCACAGCACGCATGCAGCAACAACGACTTCATCGACATCCCCGTCCCAGAAAACTCACCCCGACATCATGGCAGCTAAAATAGCCCCGCCCCAAAAAGACTACTTTGCGAAAAAGCGCACGCCAAAGGACGTATCCTCGCAGGCGACGATACGGCGGTCGCGCAGAATGGTCCGCACGTAATACCAATCACCCACACAGCCCGACAAGTGCAGACCAGCCGCCAGGTAGCACAGCAGCGGATAGTCCGAGAACGCAAACCCCAGGGCAAATGCTGTCGTCACAACAACCGTCGGCGCCAGGCAAACCGCCATGTACCGCCGGCGCGAATACACAACGCCCTCGGCGCAGGCATAGATCATCGCCGTCTCGCGATTCGCCCCAAAGGTCACCTGCGCGCCCGCAGGCGCCAGCAGCTTAAAAAACACCGCATGCACCAGCTCGTGCACGGCAAACGATGCCATTGAGACCGCAGCCAAGCCGACTATCCAGCCCACGACAGCCATCCAGCCGCCCGCCTCAGCCGCGTCCAAGTCCGCAGGCCCGCCCAACAGCATAAACACCGGCACCAGGCACACGGCAAACACCGCGATCACGGCCATCCCCCACACGAAGCAAGCGTGTAGAAAATCCTCGTCCTCAAACGCATGTATGTTGGAAATCTCATTCATAGCATCTTAGGATAGCGCCCCTGCCACGCACCCGCCCGCATGTGCGATAATGTCGAACGATATGCACGAATTGACCACCGCGCCGCCGAACCCCGTGCCCGGCCGCGCTCTTACCTATATGCGAAGGAGTCCCATGGCATCCAAATACTCCATGAACGACCGTCCCAGCTGGCCGCGCCGCGCCATCGTTACCGCCGGCGAGCCCTACGGCAACAAGGGTCTGCACTTTGGCCACGTCGGCGGCGTCTTTGTCCCGGCCGACTTCTTCGCCCGCTTCCTGCGCGACCGCCTGGGCCGCGAAAACGTCATCTTCACCTCGGGCACCGACTGCTACGGTTCGCCCATCATGGAGAGCTACCGCAAGCTCAAGGAGAACGAGGGCTACGACAAGTCCATCGGCGAGTATGTCGAGTCCAATCACTCCCGCCAGGCCGCGACCCTCAACAACTACAACATCAGCTGCGACATCTACGGCGGCTCGGGCCTTGAGCCGGCGGCCCAGATCCACAACGAGGTGACTGCCGAGATTATCGAGCGCCTGCACGAGCAGGGCACCATCTCCAAGCGCTCCACGCTGCAGTTCTACGATGCCAAGGCCGGCACGTTCCTCAACGGCCGCCAGGTCATCGGCCGCTGCCCCATCCAGGGCTGCAAGTCCGAGAAGGCTTATGCCGACGAGTGCGATCTGGGCCACCAGTTTGAGCCCGAGGAGCTCATCGCGCCCAAGAGCCAGCTCACCGGCGAGGTGCCCGAGCTGCGCCCGGTCGACAATCTCTACTTTGACCTGCCGGCCTACCTCGACTTTATGAAGACCTACACCGCCAAGCTCGCCCAGAACCCGCAGGTTCGCTCCGTGGTCTCCAAGACCATGGAGGAGTGGCTGCTGCCGGCTCAGCTCTACATCCAGAACAAGTTCCGCGAGGCCTTCGATGCCGTCGAGGACCAGCTCCCCGAGCACACCGTGCTGGAGCCCGAGGGCAACAAGAGCAGCTTTACCGTCACCTTCCCCAGCTGGAAGGAGCGCGACGACGCCCACGCGGTGCTCGCCAACGGTGGCGTGCGCTTCCGCAGCGGCAAGGCACTCGTGCCCTTCCGCATCACCGGCAACATCGACTGGGGCGTTCCGGTGCCCGAGGTCGATGGCGTCTCCGACGTCACCTGCTGGTGCTGGCCCGAGAGCCTGTGGGCGCCCATCAGCTATACGCGTACCGTGCTCGCGCGCGATGCCAAGGCCGCCGGCGTGACCGAGGGCGTCGCCGCCCAGGATGCCGCCCTCATGGGCGAGCCCGCCGCCGACTCCACGCAGGTGCCCGCACCCACCTACCAGCACAGCTCGCTCGACTGGCGCGACTGGTGGTGCTCTGACGACGCTCAGATTTACCAGTTCATCGGTCAGGACAACATCTATTTCTACTGCATCGCGCAGACCGCCATGTGGGAGGCCCTGGGCTGGGACCTCACGCAGAGCACCGTCAGCGCCTGCTACCACCTGCTCTACATGGGCAAAAAGGCCAGCTCGTCCTCGCAGACGCCTCCCCCGCCGGCAGACGACCTGCTCAACCACTACACCTGCGAGCAGATGCGCGCGCACTGGCTGTCGCTCGGCCTATCCGAAAAGCCGGTGAGCTTTAGCCCCAAGGCATACGACACGCGTGTGACCGGCAAGGACAAGGACGGCAACGAGGTACGCGCCTGCGACGACAAGCGCGTTATCGACCCGGCCCTTAAGGAGAGCGCGCTGCTGACCGGCGTGTTCAACCGTCTGGCCCGCAGCTGCTTCTACGGCGTCGCCGTCAAGGAAGGCGACGAGAGCCCCTACCGCAACGGCTGCATCCCCGCCGGTGCCGCTTCTGACACCGTGGTCGAAGCCGCCCAGCAGGCAGCCCTCGCCTTTGAGCAGGCCATGTACAAGTTCGAGACGCACCGCGCGCTTGCCGTGTGCGACGACTACCTGCGTGCCGCCAACAAGCGCTGGAGCGACGCCTCTAAGGCCGCCAACAAGCTCGAGGGCGAGCCGGCAAACGCCGCAATGACGCAGGCCCTCGTCGACGCCTTTACCGAGCTGCGCGTGGCGACCGTCCTGATGCACGGCATCGTCCCTGCCGGCTGCGAGCTCATCTGCGAGTACTTCGACGTTGACCCGGTCGCCTTCTTTAGCTGGGATAACATCTTCGCCTCCACGGATGAGTTTGTGGAGAGCCTGGGCGAGAAGCCCGGCGAGCACCGCGTGAAGCCGCTACCCCCGCGCTTCGACTTCTTCAGCAAGCACGAGAGCCAGTACTAGGCAACAGCAACGCGCCCGGGAATGATTATTCTGGGACGGGGATTAAAAAATCATTCCCGGGCGACGCAAAGTAGTCTTTTTGGGACGGGGATCATTAAATGATTTTTTAATCCCCGTCCCAGAATAATCATTTAGGTGGAAGGAAAGACGGATGTCCAAGCCGCGTCGTCGTAAGCAGAAAAAGCAGGTCAAGGCCGAGCTCAAGCTCAGGCAGTTTGCCGCCACCGAGCTTTCCGACCAGCTTGCCGCCCTCCCCTGCGCTGCCGACCTGCCGCGCTTTATGGTCGACACGGTTGCCGGCGCCTATACGCCTGCCGATGCCGAGCTCATGATCGAGGGCTTCGGCGCCGCGGCCACACGCCCGGTCACGCTGCGCACCAACACGCTCAAGGCGACCGCCGAGGACATCGCCGCCGCGCTCGACGCAGCCGGCATCGCCCACCAAACCGTCGCTTGGTACCCAGATGCCTTCATCCTGCCCGACGCCCAGGTTTCCGACCTGTGGGACCTCGACATCTATCGCGACGGCAAGATCTACCTTCAGAGTCTGTCGTCCATGATGCCGCCACTCGTACTGGGCGCCCAGGCCGGCGAGGACATCCTGGACATGTGCGCGGCCCCCGGCGGCAAGACGACGCAGATCGCCGCCCTCACGCAGGGGCAGGCGCACCTTACCGCCTGCGAGATGAGCATTCCCCGCGCCGAGAAGCTCGAAGCCAACCTCCACCGCCAAGGCGCAAAAAACGTGCCCGTCATGCGCATCGACGCACGCGAGCTCGACGAGTTCTTCCGCTTTGACCGTATCCTGCTCGACGCTCCCTGCACCGGCACGGGCACCGTCGTCAGCGGCAACGAGAAGAGCCTGCGCGGCCTCACCGAGCAGTTGCTGAGCAAGTGCGCCCGCTCGCAGCGAGCACTTCTGGACCGCGCCATGGGAGCCCTCAAACCGGGCGGCACGCTCGTCTATTCGACTTGTTCGATCTTGCCGCAGGAAAACGAGGACGCCCTGCAAGAGGCCCTCGACAAGCATATGGACTGCGAGCTCATCCCCCTCGACGGCACGCCAAGCGAAAGTGAGGCACGCCGCGCCCAGGAAGCTGGCGAGAAGCCGCGCATCGAGTCCAACGCCCTGACCGAGGCCATTGCCGCGGGTCAGGTATCGGCCATCGCCAACGGCCTGCCCGGCACGCTCACCATTCCGCCCAGCCGCGAATTTGAGGGCTTCTACATTGCCCTGATCCGAAAACGCAGCTAGCGTACGGATCCAAAACTCAACAAGCTATCTCCGTGCGCGTTTGTCCTGCTGGTCGCGATGCTGTTTAAGCATCGCGCGCTCCTTGCGTTCGGCCCTTTTGCCCTTAATGGCCGTGACCACAAAGTAGATGACCGCGGCGGCAACGATTGCGCCCACGCATAGGCCAATCGAGCCCAACATTGCCGAAAATTCCATACCGCGTCACCTCTCTTTTAAACGGGACTTTCAAGATAGCACCTCGATCCCCGCCACCACAGCTCCTTCACGTTCGCCGCCCTTCGGTCTAACGGAGGACGCGGCGGGGAAAAATCAACTCGTCAAACGATTTAGCAAGCACAACGCTGCCGGCACCCTGCCGGCCGTCATCACATAGAATCGAGCCTCCATGGATACCCTCAACGATCTAAATGAGCGCGTCGACGCCTTCGTCGGCACCAGCTCCTTCGACACGCCTGCCGCGGCAAACGACCAAGCCCCCATCGATGTGCCCGCCGAGGTTCACGAGGACATTGTCGCCTCGGTCGATTTCTCCGAGGTCGAGCTCGCAGACGAGTTCACCGAACCCCAGGTAGCCGTGACCCCCAACGGACTGCTTCCCATGGAGCCGCTGCCCATCGACGGGCGCCTGCGCAAGGCGGCCCTTCGCATGCCTGACGAGATTGAGGAGGCCAGCGGCTTCACGCTCTTCGGCCGTCGTATCAAATCGCTCATCTACACCACCGACGTCGCGGTCATCCGCAACTCCAATGCCGATGCCGTCTTTGCCGTTTACCCCTTCACGCCGCAGCCGGCCATTACGCAGGCGCTGCTGACCGTCGCCGAGTGCCCGGTCTTCGTAGGCGTGGGCGGTGGCACCACCACCGGCAAGCGCTCCGTTCAGATGGCAGCCGTCTCCGAGATGCAGGGCGCGGCGGGCTGTGTGGTCAACTCCCCCGCCACCGCCGAGATGGTCGAGCACATCACCAACATCGCCGACATCCCCGTCATCGCCACGGTCGTACGTTGCGACGACGATGCTCACGCAAAGGTGCGCGCGGGCGCCAAGATTCTTAACATCGCGGCCGGCAAGAACACGCCACAGGTCCTGCGCGAGCTGCGCGAGCACTATCCCAACCTGCCGCTCATCGCACCGGGCGGCAAGACGCCCGAGAGCATCCGTGAAACCATCGCCGCCGGTGCCAACGCCATCATTTGGACGCCGCCTTCGGCCCAGCAGCTGCAGACCGACATGATGCAGCGCTACCGCAAGATGAAGGAAGACGCCACGCCCGTCATCTCGCACGACGATGTACCCATTATCGACCAGGTTGCCGCCGCCGAGGTCAGTCAGGTCGAGAACATGAATCCCGACGTGCCGATTCCCGACGAAGTCATCGAGCGCGTTGCTTCGATCCACGATCATATCGAGGAGCGTCGCGCCAACCGTGGACTCAAGCCCTCGCTGCACGGCTTCTTCTTCCGCGGAAAGAAACGCTAGCAAAACATCTTGGCCCGCCCCACAAACGTGAGGCGGGCCGTTTTCGTTTGAGCAATCATGCAGCGACGTGATGGGGCAAATTAATCCACGCGCTTGTCGCCCATAAAGAAGAGCGCCACCGTACCGGGTCCGGTATGCGAGCCAATCAGAGTACCGATGTTATTGATCTCAATCTTGCCTTTAAGCTGCGGAACCTGTTCCTCAATCAGCGCCGCAACCGCCTCGGCATCCTCGCGGCACGCCGAGTGCGACATGATGCACTTACCCGAATAATCCGCACCGTCCTGCACGTGTGCCATCATGGTCTTAGCCATCTCGGAAATCGCGCGCTTCTTAGTGCGAATCTTCTCACGTGGCGACAGCCCACCTTCGCAATCGACCGTCATAAGCGGGCAAATCTTAAGCGCCGTGCCGATGATCGCGCTCGCAGCCGAAATGCGACCGCCGCGCAGGTAGCTCGACAGATCGGTCGAAAAGAACCAGTGGTGCAGGTTGAGTTTGTGCTCCTCAATCCAGGCGGCCGTCTCGTCGAGTGAAGCCCCGCTATCGCGCACGTCGGCGGCACATTCCGCCAGCAGGCCAAAGCCCGAAGACGCTGCCAGCGAATCGATGACGCGCACCTTGCCGCCCTGGGGATAGCGATCCGCGAGCATCTGCGCCGCAACGCAGGCCGATCCATACGTGCCCGAAATACCCGACGACAACGTCACGTGCAGCACGTCTTTACCCTCGGCAACAAACGGCTCCCAAAACTCCTCGTACTCGCCCACGCTCACCTGAGACGTCTTGGGCATGGCGCCCGCGGCAATCTGGGCAAAAAACTCGTCCGGCGTAATCGACTGATACAGATCGTCCGTATAGACAACATCGTCGATCTCGTAATGAAAACACACGACGGGGATATTGCGCGACGCAAAGAACTCACGGGTTCGGTCGGCGGCGGATTCACAGGTCAGGACAAAATCACTCATATGAGGCTCCTTACTCATTGCTGCGCAAATTATCGCACAGTGAGCCTACATACGGTACATATGTCCACTATTTACCAAATCGAACCAAAAATAGCGAACATCTTTACCACCATCGTCTCCACCGGCCCCACGCATAAATATCTGAGAAAACACCCTCTGTCGTCTCCACTCAACCGCCATATCTACCTCAACTAAATCGATTTACCAAACCGTTCAGCCGACAATTCAGCCGCTGGCGCAAAATCGAAACAAAAGCGGCGCATACTGATAAACGTTTGACGCTGTTTATCAGTTTTACCAGCTCCATCGGAAGGTGTTTCATGGTCGCATTCGATCGCAATCCGCAAGACTTCAAGTATCTGCGTCTGCTGTCGAGACAATTTCCCACCGAGCAATCCGCGTTTACCGAGATTATCAATCTCTCGGCCATTCTCAACCTGCCCAAAGGCACCGAGCATTTTATGAGCGACGTGCATGGCGAGTACGAAGCCTTTATGCACATCCTCAACAACTGCTCGGGCGTCGTGCGCGAACATGTCGACGAGATTTTTGGCGACACGCTTTCCTTTGACGAAAAGGGCGAGCTGTGCACGCTCATCTACTACCCGCGCGAGAAGATCGACCTGGTCCGCAGCCGGCGCGAAGACTCGCCCACCTGGTACAGGACGATGCTTGACCAGCTCATCATGGTCGCCCGCTCGCTTTCGAGCCGCTATACGCGCTCCAAGGTGCGTAAGGCCATCCCGCGCGATTACGCCTACATCATCGACGAGCTGCTGCACACGCATCCGGACGAGAACAACTATCGCGTGCGCTATCACGAGCGCATCGTGGAGTCCATTCTGGAGACCGCCAGCGCCGACGACTTTATCGAGTCGCTTGCCTCGCTCATCAAGCGCCTGGCCGTCGACCACCTGCACCTGGTGGGCGACATCTTCGACCGCGGCGGCGGCGCGGCCAAGATTATGGACCGCCTGCTCACCTACCATTCGCTCGACATCCAGTGGGGCAACCACGACCTGCTGTGGATGGGCGCCGCTGCCGGCGAGCCCGCCTGCATCGCCACGGTGCTGCGCAACAACCTACGCTACGACAACTACGAGATCCTGGAGAACGACTACGGCATCTCGCTGCGTGAGCTTGTCGCCTTTGCCGATGCCACCTACACCGACGGTGAGCCCATCACCCCGCTGATCAAGGCCATCAACGTGCTGCTCTTTAAGCTCGAGGGCCAGATTATCCAGCGCCACCCCGAGTTCGATATGACCGACCGCCTGTTACTCGACAAAATCGATCACGACACCGGCACGGTCACGCTCGCCGACGGCAGTGTGTGGCCGCTCACGACCAACGACTTCCCCACCGTCGACCCGGCGGACCCCTATACGCTCACGCCCCAGGAGCAGCACATCATCGACAAGCTCGTGTCCGAGTTTGTCACCGCCGATCACCTGCATCGCCATATCGATTTCCTCTTTTCCCATGGCTCGATGTACAAGGTCGCCAACGGCAATCTGCTCTTCCACGGCTGCGTACCGCTCAACGAAGACGGCACCTTTAGCAGCATGAACTGTCTGGGCACCTGGCACGCTGGCCGCGATTATCTCGATTTTTGCGACCACATCGCCCGCCGCGCCTGGCGCGTGGGCGACCGCGACGCCCTCGACTGGATGTGGTACCTGTGGATTGGCTTTAACTCACCCGCCAGCGGACGCCTGGTGCGTACCTTTGAGCGCGCCTATATCGCCGATAAGAGCACCTGGGTCGAGCCGATGGACCCGTACTTTACGCTTACCAAGTCGCCCTCGGTCTGCGATGACATCATGCGCGAGTTTGGCGTCGTGCCCATGGCATGTTCACCGACCGGCCACATCATCAACGGCCACACGCCCGTTAAAACCACCAAGGGTGAGCAGCCCATCCGCGCCGAGGGCAAACTGCTGGTCATCGATGGCGGCTTCTGCCGCGCTTACCATCCCAAGACGGGTATCGCCGGCTATACGCTCATCTCGAGCTCGCGCGGCTGCCGCCTCAAGTCGCACCGGGCCTTTACGACGGTTGCCGAGGCACTCACGCGCAACGTGGACATCGAAAGCGAGACCAACCGTTTTGACCAAGCAGACCGTCGCCGCATGGTGAGCGACACCGATACTGGCGCCAAGATTCGCAGCCAGATCCAGGATCTGCGCCAGCTGCTCGATGCATATAGAAATGGTGCTATCGAGGAGCGCGTCTAGCCCCACCCGCGGGGATTGGCTAAACTTGCTGAGTTTGTCATCCCCACGGCGCCCCGGCGCCACCATAAGGCAGGTACCATGCAAAAGCTCCTTGCGCAGATCATGAAGTTTGGCGTCGTCGGTGTCATTGCCACGGTCATCGACTTTGGCATTATGAATCTGCTCCACTACGGTCTGGGCCTCAACATCCTGATCGCCAATACCAGCGGCTTTATCATCTCACTCATCTTTAACTACCTCGCCAGCATGAAGTACGTGTTTGCACACAAGGAAGGCATGAGCCGCCGCCGCGAGTTCATTATCTTTGTCGTGCTGTCCGTGATCGGCCTGGCACTCAACGACGGTATCGTGTTGACACTCAACGCCGGTCTGGGACTCGAGGCCAATATCGCCAAGATCTGCGCCACCGCGCTTGTCATGGTCTACAACTTTGTGACCCGAAAGATCTTCCTGGAAGGCGACGAGACCAAGTAACTCGCAACCTTACAGCTTTACGATGCCCACGGATGACGCGCGTCGAGCGCTGTGTTGTTCGTGGGCTTTGCTCGTTTACGGGCAAATTTTCAACGTTTGCGGATTAGCTCTTGAAAATTTGGCGAGTTCGTATAGTTCTTGGCAAAGACCTTACGTTTCCCTTGCAAAAGCTCTAAAGTATCCTCTGCTCGATTCATCAACGCATTGGATGTGATTACGTGCGCAAGGCACTGGCACAACCTCATACCAAGCAGTTCCTCAAGTTCGCTGTCGTGGGTCTTATCTCCTTTGGCATCGACTGGGGTATGCTCATTGCGCTTGTCGAGCTGTTTCATCTCGACTTTTTGATGAGCACCACGGTCTCGTTTACCACGTCCGTCGTGGTCAACTACTGGCTCAGCATGAAGTATGTGTTCGACCACCGCGAGGGCATGAGCCGCAAGCGCGAGTTCACGATCTTCACCATCCTGTCGGTGATCGGCCTGGGCCTCAACGACCTATACATGTTTGTGGGCGTCACGTTTTTGAGCATCGGCTACCAGGCCATGAAGGCCATCGCCACGTTCCTCGTCACCTGGTACAACTACTTCAGCCGTCGCTTCTTTCTCGAGGGCGCACGGTCGTAGTCGATTCACTATTTGCTTGAATGTATAACCGGTTGGAATTCCCGTTCCAACCGGTTTTTTTGTTTGCCGAGAGACCCGGCGACCCAGTCCCATTCGCATGAAAAACGGGCGGCCCGGATGTTTGTCCGAACCGCCCGTCTGGCGCACTATGTCGAGGTCCCTAGCCTGTAACGTAATACCAGACCACGTTGTCGCCATTGGAGAGAACGTAGTTACTGCAGGCCGTCATGGGCGTTGTGCCGTTGACGGAGTACATCCAGCCGCTCGTGCCACCGTACTGTTTCTCGGCCAAACCACCAATCGCGGAGACATACGTGCCGTACGACGAGCCATGTGCGTTAACGGAAAGGCCCAGCGCGCACAGGGCATCATAGACGGTAGCGCCTTCGTTAAAGGTAAAGGTGCCACCAGAAGACACAGGATTGCCCACAGCGCTCGATGTGACCGAAACCGTCACTGTTACGTAGCCGGACTCCTGCGAGCCGCTCTGGCCGCCCGAGGAGGCGTTTCCACCATTAGAGGATGAGGCTCCATCAGACGACTGTCCACCGCCAGACGCATTGGAAGTATCACCGGCTCCCGTATTTTGGGCAGCGGATTTATCGCCAGACTTCTTGCCGTCCTGGTCCTCGGACTTCTTGTTATCCGAGTTCTTGTCCGATTCCTTGTTTGAAGACTCGGAATCGTCCTTGGACTCGGACTCATCAGAATGCTTGGACTCATCTTTTGCGTCATTCGATGACTTGGAATCCTTGGAACTGGCCTCGCCCGAAGTCGTAGTCGAGCCAGACACCTTGGTGTCCTTGGTGACGACGCTCTCCCCCGTCACGGTCTGAATGATCCAGTCGATGGACCAGGCACCGCTCTCGGAAGGATGGACGAAACCCAGCGAGACGACGATCAGAATGGTGCACGCGGCAGTCAAAACGCCGAGGAGCGTCTTGCGACGAGGGGCGGACGCCGCCGAAGCGGCGCCCTGTTGCTTTGCTTCGTCGAACTGAATGAACGAGGAATCTGGTTGCTTGGGGTCAGCGTCCTTGGATTTATTGGACACAGCCCTCACCTACCGACGTTTGGTGAACACGAACACGCCGACGATGGCGAGGCCGATGACGCCGGCGGCAACGCCAACAATGGCGAGCGGGTTGGTGCCAGTCTCCTGCTCGGAGGCACTAGAGGACTTCTTAGCAGTGGTCGTGGAAGCAGCACCCGTATCGGACTTGGAATCGGACTTCTTGTCGGACTTGCTGTCCTTCTTGTCAGACTTCTTGTCAGACTTCTTGTCGTCCTTCTTATCAGACTTATCGGTGTCCTTCTTGTCGGACTTGTTGTCCTTGGTCTCGGTCTTGGTTGACACTGTCGTCTTGGTCACCGGCTTCTGACCCGGGGCGATAGCGCCACCGGCCTGCTGGCCCTTCGTGCCGGAGCCAGAACCCGTGCCAGTGCCGGCACCAGCACCGGAACCGTTACCAGCGCCACCATTGCCGCCATTGGAGCCAGAGCCGCCATTGCCGCCAGGGTTAACAGCATTCTTGGTCCACTTGGCATACAGCGTCAGATCGGCCGTCACCGGCGCGATAAAGTCATACGCCTGCGTGCAAGCCTCATCGGTATACCAACCGCTGAAAGTATAGCCATCGCGCGTCGGATCGGCCGGCTTGACCAGCTTGCCGTCGGCCGTAGCAACGAACTTAGTGTCGCAAGCAGACCCGCCGTTGGAATTAAAGGCAACCGTCCAAGACTCGACAGCCCCCAGCTTGAACAGCGTACCCGAATCATTGATGTAGTAGAGGTTGCCAGAAGCATCGGCAATGACCGGAGAGTCGCAGTGCTGGTAATGGCCAGCCGCATCATAAATCTGCGTCGCCTCTGCATCGCCGAGCGTATAGCGATACACGCCACCACCAGCAGAGTAGTTGACGTAATCCTTGCTATCCGCGCTGTTAACGGTGAAGTACACATAGGTCTTGCCGCCCTGAACACTCACCAGCGGAGTAGCAGCAATACCGTTAAATCCGGCCGGCAGTTCTTTACCGTCAGCAGCGGTGACCATCGTGGTCTTACCGGTCTTCAGATTATAGAGAGCCAGAGCAGAGCCAGTAGCCGTCTGTCCGCCGACAATCAAGTTTTCGCCAGCCACCGCCGGTGCGCTCATGTTATTAGTAAGACCCAGGTCGACCGTCTTCTGCTCGCTTAGTACGCCCTTCGCCGAAAGCGAAATCACATGGAGCTTTCCATCGTGCGTCATCTGATAGAAGGTCGAACCATTGGACGGATCGGCGACACAGTCGGCGTTCGCGAGAGCACCGAGCTTCATAGTCGAAACGACATCGCCCGTCGTCTTATCAATGCACTTAAGCGTGCCCGCGCTCGTAGGAACAATGGTGTACTTATCCGTCAGCGCAGCACCAGTCCAATAATAGCCCTCGGAAGGGTCAATGTTCTGCCAAGAGACTTCGCCCGTGGCAATCTTGATACGCTTCAGGGAGCCGTTGCCGTAGGTCGCGTTGTAGTTCTCGTCATACGAAATATCGACCGTACCAACATAGACGTACTCGCCATCCGAAACCACGGTGCAGGAGCTCTGCGTCAAGTCCGTCAAACCTGGCGTCAGCCACTTGCAGATCAGCTTGTCCGCAGTAATCGCCTGGACCGCACCGCCGTTGAGCGGAACGATGATAAGGCCATTGGTATAGATCGGACGAGAGGTATAGCTCACCTTGGAGGCAAGCGGCGCAGAGGCAACCTTTTTACCCGTGGACGAATCGATCTTAATGAGCTCGTTCTCGGTCGCGATGTACACAAAACCGTTAGCAATGACAGGCTCGCTGCAGTTGGCATACTGCTGGCCAGACTCGGCCTTCCAATCGAAGGCCCACTTAAGACCAGCGGCCTGCGCAGGCGTCTTGGCATCCGTTACGGTCGAACCGTTGCCACTGTTGCCGTAGCCGGCCCACTCGGCATCCCAATCAGGAGTCGTCGCACTCGGGTCCACGACAATCTTGTCGGGATCGGGCATGGGCGAATCGTCGGTGGTATAGGCAAGCGTAACCTTATCGTCGCTCTTGAGCGTAATCTGATTGGCGCAGAGTAAGGAGGGCTCTCCATTGATATACAGATGCCAGTATTTATTGGTCGCACCATCATAGCCGTACGTCTTGCCTCCGAACGGCGAGTCGATGGAATTGAGGAACCAGTACTCACCGCTCTGGGAGCCGTTGTACGTAACGCCCTTTGCCTTCAGAACCGCTTCGATAAGGTCCTGGGCCGTAGAGCCTTCGGGCAGGGAAACATTGCTTGCCGAGCCCCAGCGAGTATTGTTGCCGTTGACATCGGGACCGATAACATCGACAGACCCAAGAACCTGGCCAGGAAGGGCATCGCTGTCGCCAGCATACATAAAGGTGACGGCGTCACCCTCATGGAGCTTGTAGGCACCGGCGCCAACGTCGGCGAACTTGTACTTTACGTCGGACTTGCCCTTTACGTAGAAGCGCCAATAGCTATTGGTCGCAGCATCAGAGCCACAATAGGTCTCACCATCAAGCGGCGAGGTAATGCCCCTGAGGTACCAGCCCCAAGACTCTTCTGTAGCTTTGAGTTCAAGACCAGTCTGCTCCAACAGATCCCTAGCAGTGGATCCTGCCTTGAGGCTCGTCTGGCCCGTCGAGGCCCAAACCTGCTGTTTGCCGTCCTTGTCCTTACCAAGTACCTGAACAGAAGCATGGACAGAATCGGAGGGCAGCTGGTCGCCCCAGCCACCGTAGAACCACGTAACGGTATCGCCGGCATGGATGGTGACATTGTCCGCCGTATAGTCACTCGACTTGCCGTTGATGAACAGCTGCCAACAGGTCGAATAATCGAACGGCGTACCCAGCTCAACGCCGTTGTACTTAAGGCTCAGAATGAAGGAGCCCGCAGCAACGGCGTCGATGCCATTCGCCTCGAGCGCGACCTTCGTAAGGTCAAGTGCGCTCGAGCCGGACGTCACCACATACTGCGCGTTATCGACCCAAGTCTGAGTCTTGCCCTGGGCATCGCGACCAATGACGGTCACATTAGCGGCAACCTGGTCCTTAACGACAGGGGACACGCTACCAGCCGTATAGGCAAACTCAATCTTCTGCCCCTGGGTGAGCTTGACGCTGCTCGCGCCAACCGAGGAAGACGCGCCATCGACGAACAGCTGCCAGAAGGCATAAGTCGTCGGATCGTAGGCAAGCGTGCGGCCATCGCTCGGGGATGTGATGCTTTTGAGGTAGAACCCGTATGCCGTGTTCGGATCGTAGTCCGCCTTGAAGCCCGTCTTCTCCTGCAGCTTAATAAAGGCATCCGCAGCCGTCGCGCCCTCGTCAAGCTTGAGCTGCGTAGGTGCCACCCAGGTCTGAGCCTTGCCGTCGGCATCGGTGCCGATAATCGAGAACGAGACCTCGACTTGCTTCTTGGCGACATCGCCGGTTTCTGTCGGGCTCTCCGTCTGGACGGCAGCCGCGGCGGCAGATCTTGCTTGGTCAGCGGCTACCGTCGAAGACTGCTCACTCGCGGCAGGGTTCTCCCCCGTCGCCGAGCCTTCGTCGCCAGCTGCCGCCCCTGTTGTGGCGGCACTAGCTGCGGGCGTGCTCCCAGAATCTGAAACCTCGGCGCCGCTCTGCTCGGCGGCACCGCCCGCAAGCGCTGCACCCTCGTCCGGCGTCGCAGCCTGAGCCACAGCCTCGGCAATGCCCTCGGCGCCCTCGGCCCACAGCTGAGCCGGCGTGGTGCCAAAGGCCATCGCGAAGGCCAGGAATGCCACCAGGCCGCGCTTGGCTACGCCGCGCGCAATTGCGCCTCGGCGATGCGAGACGCGCTGGCGCTCGTCCACAAACATATCCATTTGTCTCCTACTGTCTGTACTTGGAGCGTTGCCTTGAGGCTGCCCCACGTCATCGCGCATGTTGCGCTCGAGTTCCCCCATCGGGGTCCCCTTCCCTCCAGAGCCCTATGCACACCGGCGGCATACGCCGCAGCCGCATACAAGATGGGAGGCGATCCGACTTAACCTTAACGGCTCAGGCGCGCCGTCCGATCTGCGACACGAACATCCCGAGCCAAGAGGAATTACGGTTACTGGTACAGCCGGGGACTTGCACCCCAATTCTCCCAAACGCGCAGGAAAACCGCGCATTCGTGCGTCTCCGCACCACCATCTAGGCCATCGATTATTACCGTCAGTATGGTATCACGCAAAAGGGCCTCGCACGCAGGCGAAGCCCAAGGTAAAAGCTATTGTTTGCGATAGGAAAATGCGGTGACGGTCGCGGCCTCTAGTGCTTGCCGCCGTGACTGTTGAGCCAGATATTGCGGCCCAGCATAAGCGCCAGCACCAGTGCGCTGACGTAGCCCATAAAGCCAATGACCGGGATACCAAACACAACCGGCTCGATGCGCGCGTAGTACACCACCGACGAACCGATAAACAGGCCAGCAATCACAATTGCCATCGACATGCGGTCGATAATTCCGCCCAGCTGTCGCAGCGCCTTATCGCTGCTCATGATCTGCGTGTTCACCTTAAGCTGACCGCGCGTGAGCATGCGCGAAGCCAGGCCAAGATACTCGGCCGCCTCGAGCGAGCCTTTTGCCGCGCGATAGCTGCTCGCGGCAAGATCGCGTCCCATGTCGCGCACGCGCGCATAAGTGCTTTTTTCGTTTTTGATATGCGTCTGAATGATCTGGATCATGTTGACGTTGGGCATATACTCGGTCAACAGGCCCTCGAGCGTCACCATGCCGCGGGCGAACATCGTTACCACGCTCGGCAGTTCAACGTCGTTTTTGCGCGCGAGGTTTAACAGCGAGGTCAAAAACTCGCCGATATCCAGATCCTTCAGCTCAAGGCCCGCAAAGTCAGCCACGATAAAGTCAAGATCGGACAAAAAGGCCGAATGATCGAGCTCAGCCGAGTCGCCACGCGTCACGGCGAAGCGCATGAGCGAATCCTTGAGCTTGGGCACGTCACCCTCGGCCACGGCGAAAATCATGTCCTTGACGATACCGCGATCGTGACTCGACATGCGTCCGACCATGCCCAAGTCGATAAAGTAAACGATGCCGTCCTTGAGAATAATGTTTCCCGCATGCGGGTCGGCATGGAAAAAGCCGTCATCGAGCACCTGCGTCGAGTAATCCTCGACGATTGCGGCACCGATCTTTTCCAAGTCATAGCCCTCGGCCACCAAGCGTTCAGGATCGGCGATCGAAATGCCGTCGACGTAGTCCATAACCACCACGTGCTCGGTGCACAGGTCCAGATAGGATTTAGGACACGTCACGCCATGAACGCTCCTATGGAACTCGTAGAAGTCGTTGAGGTTTTTGGCCTCGGCCAAAAAGTTGGTCTCCTCGCGAAACGAGGTCCACAGCTCCTCGACTACGCCGTGCAGGTCAACGAATTGATCGGTGTTGACGAACTTGGAAACGATACGCACCACCGAGCGGATGATATCGATGTCCTGTGCCATAACCTGCTGCGCACCGGGGCGCTGCACCTTGACGGCCACGTCCTCGCCCGTCACCAAACGAGCGCGGTGCACCTGCGCGAGCGATGCGCTACCAAGCGGATTGGGGTCGATCGCATCGAACATCTCCCCCAGGCGCAGGCCGTATTCTTCTTCCAGACAACTGAGTACGACCTCGTACGGCACCGGCTCCACGTCGGAGCGCAGACGACGCAGCTCGTCGCAAAAGCGTTGCGGCAGAATCTCGGACCGGTTGGCCAGAATCTGCCCCATCTTAACGAACATGGGGCCGAGTTCCTCGAGCAGGCGGCGCAAACGAACCGGCGTGAGGTTGTCCCACACGCGGTACTTTTTGACCAGGCGAACAATCTGCCCGATGCGCTCGCGGCGACCCGCCGGCGTGAGCTGGTATTCCTCGTCCGGCGCCATCGCGTCGGGCTCCTCTGGCACCATATCGACAGCGCGCGGCTTCTTGCGAGCGCCCGAGACGGCGGCGTCGACCTCATCGACAACCGCCGCCTCGTCACCCAAGGGATCTAGATTGTTGTAATCGGTGGTGGAATCTGCCATCTGCGCTGCTACTCGGCCTCTTCGGTATCCTTCGCATCGTCGGGCTCAACGGACTCGACGGGCACCGAGGTCACGTTGTCCTCGACCGAATCGACGATGTCGCGCACATGGGCCAGGAAGGCCGTGCGCTCGGGGGCGGTCATGACGCGGACGCGGGCAAGGATGAGCTCGTCAAGCACGCGCTGGGCCGCGGTCTCGCCCTGCATGCCCAGACGCTCGGTCAGGTCGGAGATGGTGCCACCGGCCTGCTCGAACATGTCGGACACACTGCGGGCGATATCGGGGGCGCCTGCGTCCTTACGCACCTGCTCACCCTTGGTATTAAGATCGTCGAGAACCTTCTTGCTGCCCTCGACGGCAACAGCAGCGGCGCCGAAGCCCACGTTGATGGCGCCGTTAACAAGCTGATCGAGTTTCATAACCATGGTTGTCTCCAATCACAAACAACTGCATTGGCGTTCTTGTACCCAAGATTGAGCGAAAGCGACAAAGCGTTTTAGCGCTATTCGATCGACGGGAAATCCCTACCTCACGTTGTCGTTCATCGCGAAAGAGTTCTTCATGGCGCAGCTCGTGGTGTAGAGCACCTTGCCCAGTAGAGCATCGGTCTCTACGCGAACACGCTCGGCAAACTCCTCGTTGGCGCGTGCAAGCTCGGCAGACACCTCAGCCTCGGGCAGCGCGGCAACGGCGGCGTCAACGTCGTGCAACTGTTTGTGACCCATGCCGCCGACCTTTTCCTGATAGTCCTCCACGGCGCGGCCGCACTCATGGAAGCGGACGTCAGCCAGCGCGCCGATCAGGCGGTTGGCCCAGTAGAAGTTTTCGGACGTCACGCGAGCCTGCGTGTCGGCATAGTATTCGGGCATGGTCTCGACGTTGGCGTACAGCGGAACCAGCGCGTTAAACGAGTTGGAGCCAAAGGCCATCCACTGAACGGCGCGGTAGGCCGGCTGCGCATAGGGACGCAGCTGCAGCACGGCGAGCTGGCTGTTGCGGTTGATGCCGATGGGGCGATAGGCGCCGCGCGTGGCGGGCGTGCCCTTGCTGCCGTAGCAGTCGTACTCCGTGCCCTGGTAGTGGCTCGAAAGCACGTACTTGATGTCCTCGATGGTCACCTTGCGCTCGGGCACGCGGCTCCAGGGGATATCGTCGCTCTCGGGCGTGTAGTCGGCGTCGGGGCCATCCCACACATCGCTGGGGTTGAGGCAGCGCTGCATGTACCAGGCGCGCGGCGTGTTGTAAACGTGGTCGCTGTCACTGTGCGAGCCAAAGGCCTCGCGCGGGTTAAAGACCGCGGCCGGACCGTCGCCCTCGACGCCCAGCGTCAGGTCCAGATGCCACTCGGCCATCCAGGAGCGCAGGTCGGCGGAGCACATGTGGTCGGCCTGGGCGCCCTCGGCGTCATCCAGGTCAAAGCTGTCGATACCCAGCTGGTTGGGCATGGTCACATAGGCGTCATCGGGCACGCGCTTGGCAATCCAGTGGTGGCCGCCGATGGTCTCGAGCCACCAGATCTCGTCCACGTCGCTAAAGGCGATGCCGTTGTTCTCGTAGGTGCCATAACGCTCGAGCAGGTCACCCAGAATGCGTACGCCGTCGCGGGCGGATTTGGCATACGGCAGCACCAGGGTCACCATGTCCTCCTCGCCCAGACCGCCGGGCTGCGCCGGAACATAGCCGTCCTCGTCCTCGTTGCCCTTGGCGGGCACGTAGTCGACGAGCGGGTCGGCGCCGCGAACGCGCTCGTTGGTGGTGAGCGTCTCGGTTGCAGACATGCCCACATTGAGCTCGTTGAAACCGGCCTCCGCCCAGATGCCGTGGCCCGGAACAACATCGGGGACGCTCGTGTAGCGCATGGGGTTATCGGGCAGCTCAACGGTCAGGTGGCTCAGGACGCTCGTGTAGACGCGCGGCTGCTCGTCGGGATGCACCACGCGCATGCGCTTGGGCTCAAACACCCCGTTGGACGAGTCCTCGTTGCGGGCGACAAGCGTCGACCCGTCGTAGCTTGCGTTCTTACCGACCAAAATCGTTGTGCACGGCATGCGCATCCTCCTTGAGCGAAGAAATCAAACGATAACAGTGTATCGCTTCGGCGCAAAAAGGGCGAAACCACGGCGCTGGCAACCCCTGTGGTCAAAAAATGCCAAATATGAGTACTGTCACCAATTTAGTAACAGCAATTTTGCTACGTATGGGTGTCGAAAGTCTACATTTGTTCAAAAATTAGATGATGTAATTCCTCATAGGTCCAATAAAATAGGCTCTCTATCGATAATAAATATCGTTAGAGAGCCAAATTAGCCTAAAATATATGTGAGTATCTTGGCAACAGTACTCATATTTGGCATTTTTTGTCCACAGGGTATAGAACTAACCCCTCAAACAGCCCAAAACGCCTATTTCGATGCGCGCTCGGCCGCCTCGATCACGTGTTTGGCGAGGATCGCCGTCGTCACAGCGCCCACGCCGCCCGGCACGGGCGTGATGGCGTTAACAACCGGCTCCGCAGCATCAAAATCGACGTCCCCGACCAGCTTGCCAGCGGCCTCGTCCCAATTAATGCCCACATCGATGATCGTCTGGCCCTCGCGAACCGCATCCGCGCCAATCGTGCGCGCGCGTCCAACGGCCGCAACCACAATATCAGCCGCACGGCACTCGGCAGCAAGGTCGCGCGTATGCGTATGACACGTCGTCACGGTCGCATTGCGCGCCGTAAGCATGGCGGCAACAGGACGCCCGATCACCAGCGACCGACCAACGACCGCGACCTTGGCCCCATCCAGCTCAACGCCGTAATGATCCAGTAGCGCCAACACGGCCTCAGCCGTGCAAGGAGCAAAACCCTCGCCGCGCCCCGAAAGCGTGGTGAGCAGCGAAGCGGGCGTCATGGAGTCAACGTCCTTGGCGGGATCGAGCGCTGTGGCGACGGTGTTCTCGTCAAGGCCGGCGGGCAGCGGGCGGAACATCAGACAGCCATGGACAGCCGAATCGGTATTGATGTCCTCGATGGCCGTCAACAGCTCGTCCTGCGAAACATCGGCGGGAAGCAAAATGCGGCGAGCCTCAATGCCAACCTTCTCGCAGCGCTTGAGGGCACCGCGCTCGTAGGATAGGTCGTCCTCGCGTTCACCTACACGCACGATAGCCGACATCGGAACAACGCCCCGCTCACGCAAAGCGGCACAGCGAACAGCAAGTTCCTCGGTCAGCGCGCGAGCAACGGGAGCACCCTTCAGTAGCTCAGCCATGGCTATCCTCTCTTCCTTGCAGCGTCGGAGGCGCGGCGCGCCAGCGCATCGGCGCGCGGCAACCATATGTCGAGCAACTCATCACACGCCGCCTCGAGCTCCTCGGCGCGTGCACGATCCTTCATAGACGTGGTGTTCGCAAAGAGCGTCAAGCTCGCGCCCTGCATGGCGGCACGGCAGAACACAGCGCCGCACGCCACGTCGGACAGCAACTGGCGCGAGCCCTTGTCCGCCATGTCCTCGAGCAGCGCCAGCGCACGACCACAGGCGTCCATAATGCGGTACGGTGGCATGGCCGCCACGTGCAACGCGTCCTGAATCGCCGCAGGTCGAGCCGGGTTCTCGCGCGGAATACCGTACGCAGCGGACACCTGGCCGTACGCACGAACGTCCTCGGCAACCAAGTCGACAAGCTCTTGCGCCAACTCATCCGCCTGGGCAAATGCACGCGTCAGATCGTCTGCGCGATCGGCAAGCGCGGGATTTGTCGCCCCGTAGCGAGCGACCATCCCGCAAAGCGAGGCGCCCAGTGCTCCTACAAACGCGCTGGCGCTGCCGCCGCCGGGAACCGGCTCGCGCGCGGCCAGCGCCTGGGCAAATCCGCGACAGGTCTTATCCATCATCTCTTGGCTCATCGAAACACCTCTACCCACCGTGCCGGCCACCACGGGTCGCACGCATAATAAAAATGGGACAACGACGCCAGGAAGCGGTTGTCCCATTCATCGATCTTGTCCAAGCCAGTCTAGCCCATAAGACAAAGGCTGTCAGGAGCTCTGGCTATCGGTGTTTCCGATTGCCGGCTATAGGCGTAGGAGCCTAGTCCACCTGGAACGTCGGCAGCAGCGTATCGATAATCTTCGACCCCATGTCGCGGTTTGCAGTCGAGTACTCCAAATGCGCCGTGGCAATCGTCGAATCCGTGACGATCGTCTTTTCGTAAATGACGATGTCGCCCTCGCGCCACGAAACCACGTACCAGTTGTCGCCCTCTGCGGTATAGAGGTCGGCCTTGCCCGAGGTGTCCTCATCGACGAACATCTCGTGTGCAGTTTCGTCGTTAATGTTGACGTAGCCAAACAGGTTGATTACAAAGCCCGTCTCCGGGTCCTCATACCTGGCGCCACTGCCGTTGGGAGTATCTTCCATCTCAAAGCGATTGGGAATCGACATGCTATAAGGATGCATGTCGTTCGTGTACGTATACACGTCGGTTAGGTAATCGTCCGAATCGCCCGAACCGTAGTATGCCGACTCGTCCTCGGGAACGGCCTCGTCATCGGACGACGAGGGTTCCTTGGCCTTGGACTTGTCGCTCTTCTTCTTGGCAGAAGAATCTTTCTCGTCCGAAGACCCGGTATCGATCACCGAGATTTGCGTGTCAGAGCTCTTGGACCCATTAAGCATCGTGAGTGCAAACACCGTGCCGCCACCGATGAGGACCACAGCAGCACATGCCACAGCGATAATGACCGGCGCCTTGCTCTTAGGCTTTTGAGGCGCAGGCGCGACCGGCGGCATCGACTGGGTCAGGCCCGGGGCAGAGGAAGGAGCAGCGCCCGCGGACGTCGGCGCGGAACCACCCGCAAGCGACGCCCCGCAATGCGTGCAAAACGTCGATCCATCGGGAACTTGCTGTCCGCATTTTTGACAGAACATCGTTCGACCTTTCGTGGTTTAGCTTTTGTCACAGCCAAGTCTAAAACCTCAAGCCGGCATTGCTGTTGCGCAACATTAGGAGCATCAACCAAGGCGCACGCTTGCCCAGCGCCAGGCCCACCTTGCGGCAAGCCCGCACACGCAAACATGGGACATCTGGCCCACCTTTCGAGACTCCCGGGCAGCACAAGCTGGGGCATATCTATAAGTAAGGAACCCGTTGGGGCACGGCCGCTCAACGGCCACAAGCGATGAACGGAGGTATCGCCGCACAGTACACAGAGACATCCGCCGCCAGCGCAATCAGTACCCCAACAACCCGCGGCGCCGTGATGTCATCGGCAGACAAGGAGGACGCCATCATGAAGAAAAAGACCCTATCAATCCTTTCCCTCTGCATCGCCCTCTTTGCCGCGTTTGCCCTTGTCGGCTGCGGCGGGAGCGCATCGGGCGGCGGCAGCGCCCCCAAGAGCGAGAGCAAGGAAAAGGCCCCCGTCGCCAAGAAGACCGACTTCATCTGGTTTAAGGTCGAGATGCCCGAGGGCGTCGGCGTAAGTGACTCTGCCGGCAAGAATGCCGACAGGGTCCAGCTCACCTTCCCCGAAGATGAGAACGCCTCGGCCGATCGCTTTATCCCCGTTTGGAAAAAAGCGCTGACGGCCGAGGAATCCCACGCCGACCAGGCGGAAAAGAAGGGGGACACGTTCCAGTGGAAGGATGGCGGGTCCGTCGAGTATAACGGCAGGACGTGGCTCGTCGGAACATACGAGGACAACAGCGGCATCTCAACCATGCTTTTTACCGACGTTGAGCCGGGAAGCGTCTACGTCCTCATCTCGAACTTCGACCAGCACGAGAAAGAAGCCGAGGCGCTCCTCAACTCCATCGAGTTCCCCGATGACATGGAAGAGGCAGTTTCCGAGGCACGCGAAGTCGAAATTTCGAGCATCGAGATCAAGTAACGGGGCACCCGCACGCGCCCCATTAAAACAACGGGCGCCCAACCCGGGGAGGGTCGACAGCACCGGCCCTCCCCTCTTTTGCGCCCGGACATATTGCCACTTGCCGGCGCAAATCCGGCCCCCAGAATGGGACACATGGCCCACCCGAACGAGCCGCTCGCGCGTACAGTAAAGGCAGGTAATCCATGGGCGGTTACAGATCGAGGAGGACACGACCATGAAAAAGAAGGCCTTTGCGATTCTCACCCTCTGCATGAGTCTCTTTGCCGCAGTTGCCCTGGTGGGCTGCGGTGGCAGCGGCGGCGCTACCGGAAGCGGCGGTGGCGGCGGAGCAGAAAAACCAGCCGTGGATACGAGGACCGACTTCATTTGGTTTAAGGTCGAGGTCCCCGAGGGCGTCGAGATCACCGACGTCGCAGGCGACACTGCCGACAGGGCCCAGTTTAAGTTCACCGAGAGCGAGCACGCCAGCGACCGCTTCATCCCCGTCTTCGATCCTGACAAGAACGCCGATGAGCTGTTCGACTACGAGGCAAAGTGGAAGGCCAGCTCTGGATGGACCGAGAGCGATCCCGTTAAGTACAACGGCAAGACCTGGCGCAGCGCCTACTTTACGCACTCGGGCGGCGTGACGACCGAGTACTTCACCGACGTTGACGGCGGCAGCGTGTACGTGCGCATCGACAATGTCGAGGAGCACAAGGACGCCGTCGAGACCATGATGAAGTCTCTGGAGTTTGCCGACGACATCGCCAAGGCCAAGACCGAGGCCATGGACGTCAAGCTCGACGATATCGAGATCAAGCGCTAAGCGACTGGCGAGCGCGGCGGGAAACGCGAACGCAGTGCTAACAAGCGGCAGTGCCCCAGGGCTTCGCACCAAGGGAGGATCGGCTCGCCGGCCCTCCCTTTCTTATGCCGATAGCCGGCGAACGCGAGGGTGCCGGGCGGCAAAACCACCCCCAGCGCGGTAGCACCACAAATAGACAAGCGCCCCAACGCATCCGCCCGCCGATTTATAGCGCCGCGCAGACAATTAAGCCAACACGTTTAGACATCCGGGCAGTATAGTGAACAAAATGAGTGCATAACCACACCCTATGAACGGAGGAGTTATGCCCGAACATCATGCCATCAGTCGCCGAGCGTTTACGCTGGGCCTTGGACTTGCAGCGTTGTCGCCTCTGGCAAGCCTGCCCGAAACCGCAGGATTGGGCCTTCCCATGCGCGCGGCATTTGCAGAAGACACGCCCACATCGGCGGTCAACCTCGACAAGTTCGTCATTCGCCTTCGCCCCGCGGGCTATTTTCGCACCGCGAGCGTCAACGAAGACGGCAACGTCATCGGCAACGTCTGCCACCTGTTTAATGACGGCACGTCCAGCAAGCTCATCCTTGAGCACGTAGAGACCGATACAGATAATACAAATTGGTATGCCATCCGCACCCTGCTCAATTTCGAAGAGCACGAGAAGACGGGCTACAGCATTTGGTCGGTCGATGGCGACTCGGACAAAGATGGAAAGGTCATCCACGTATGGAGTGGCGAGTACGACCATAAGGACAGCCGCGCCTATACGTTCGACCGCCAGTTCGACGGAACTTATATTATTCGAGACCGCATATACACGAAAAACGGTATTAACTACCTGGCCATAGAATCGAAAGGCAAAGACCAAGACAACAACAAGATTTGCCAAAAGAAATATTCCATTCCGTGGGAGCTCGAACTTGTCGGCTACAGCATGGACAAGACCAATGCCACAGTTAGCAGCATCGACTGGACCACGTATAGCAGCTACGTCGACGGACCATGTTGGATGAGCCACGTCGAAGGCAACAAGTACCTCGACGAGCTGAGCATCCCGGGCACGCACGATTCGGGAACTTGCAGCGTGGACAACGACACCGAACCCCAATCCTCGCAAGCAAAGTGCCAGCAGGACTACATCCCCACGCAGTTGCTCGAAGGCATTCGCTATTTTGATATCCGACTCGGAAAAGGCAACGACCCCGGCATCGACCATGGAAGTTGCTACCTGCTCAAAAAAGACGGGCACTTCATGCATCTCTCCGATGTCGTTGGCTACTTCAAAAAGTTTTTGAACGAAAATCCGTCAGAAGCGCTCATCATGCTTGTATCCCGAGGCAACAACGAGGCTACCGACGAAAGTGTTACGACGGCTTTCGCCAAGGTTTTGGACGACAACCCCAAACTGTTCTACACGTCGAGCCGCGTTCCCACACTGACCGAGGTGCGCGGAAAGATCGTCCTGCTGCGCCGATTTGGACTCGCCGGCGACAGCGTAAGCGGCCACACGTGGGGCCTCGACCTCACCGAATGGGACAACAAAATCGCAACACACCCCAGCAGCTCCTCTATGTGTCTCGTCCAAAACGCGCAAGGCTTTGAAGCCGCAGGGGAAACAGGCGACAAAAAAGCCTATTGCACCAAGGTATATGCCCAGGACCATTACGAATGCACCGGAACCGACAAGATCAGCTGGGTCGATATGGCCCTGCAGGAGACGGCTAAGCTCACCCGCAACGAGGTAGATGTCGAGGGCGATAACGGGGCCAAGGAGCAAGTCCTGGAGCGCTGCTGGTCTATCAACTACACCAGCTGCACGAATCACAAGCAAGGAAGTAATCCTTTTACCGCAGCACGAGTGGTCAACGAGCATCTGTACAAGAGCCCGTACATCAATCCCAGCGGCATCGAGGATACAAAGTCAGATTACCTCAAGCACATTGGCATCATCGCATCCGACTTTGTTGATGCGGCGCTGGCCCGGAGCATCTACCAGCGCAATTACGATTACGATACGAAGCACGCGCAGTCGGCTTCGTGCTGCCTCCCAACCCACATGCGCATGACGTACGGCGACTCGCTGAGCGATGCCTCGCTCCAGGATGGCAAGACCGTTGGCGAGGGTCATTTCCGCCTCGTCGACAGCAGCAACGTACTCAACGTAGCAGCCTCGGGCCGTGCATTTGCCATCGAATACGTTGATGTCGACGCCCTGGGCAACGAGACCGTTACGGGGCTGCAGGGTTCCGTGCCCATCGATATCGGCCCGCGCGCGCTGACGCCCCATTTTGAGGGACTCGAAGGCCTTAAGGCCGGCGAAGACGTGCGCGCCAAGATTGCGGCATCACTCGAGGGCAAGCTCGAAACCGATGCCTGCACGGCCCAGCTCGAGTTTGTGCACGACGCGGACGGCGCTCCGGGCACGGCAATGGCCGAGGGCGAAACATTTGCCGCAGGAACGTACTGGGTGCGCGTGAACGGTCTCTTGGGCGACGCGGCGCAGAACTACACGCTCGCCAGCGACGGAGCCGCAAGCTTTACCGTAGCGGCCTCGGGCAGTGCGGGCGGCAACGGCAGCGGCACGGGTTCCAACGCAGGCAGCGCCGACAAGAACGGCAAGGGCAACAAGAGAGACCAGGGCAAGAGCTCGGGCGGAAAGCTCGCCAACACGGGCGACGGTTCTGGCGTTGCCGCCGGGCTCGCTGCCGCCGCCGTAGCGACGACGGTCGCCGGCGCAGCAATGCTTGCCAGTGACCGCGACAATACCGAGGACGTTAACGAATAGGCAAGCCAGTTTTTTGGGCGCATCAACTCAATCGGGGCGCAGAATACCGTTCTGCGCCCCGATTTTTACCTTGGACCGAACGCCGTTATCGGCTACATCACCATGTTCAGCGCGTTCACAAATTCCTGGGCCTTCGCACGGCTACTCAGGCTAAAGACGCAAGCGGTCAACAGCCTGTTACGCAGAAAAACATCACGGCCTTTGATTCTATTGACGCCCGTGATGTCCTTAAGATAGACAATCTCGGTGTGCTTGCCGCCGAAAGTGCCCTTCCTGAGCACCTCGATACGGTTGGGGTAGATCTTGACGTCTTTAAACCTACCCGAGCCCTTGTCCTGAAACAGCAAGGTGTTGTTGTCCATGCATGTCACTCCCATGGGGTTCGTGAAAACTGTCTCTATTGCCAAATTTTAGTCACCGCAAGGCCTCCATGCGAAGTTGCCAGACAGCGCAGCGATTCGTGTCCGTACGAGTCTTTAAACTAAATGCAATAAAGATGCGTCCTCAAGAGGAAAGTCGGGCGATATTGATGAGTGAACTGGCAAACCGCGGGGAATCGGCAATCGTGCCAGAAGTTTTTTACAAGCAGGTTTCCTCGATTCTCAACGCCGCTCGCGACAAGGCCTATACCGCCGTTAACTTTGCGATGGTTGAGGCATATTGGGAGATCGGCAAGAGTATTGTTGATGAACAGGGCGGAGAGGAGCGCGCCAAGTATGGCGATGCACTGATCGACGAACTTGCCGTTAGATTGACTAAGGATTTTGGCAGAGGCTTCAACGCCAGAAGCTTAAGATACATGCGTCAGTTTTATCTTGCGTTCCCAATTCGGAACGCGCTGCGTTCCGAATTGAATTGGACACATTACCGCAGGTTATCGCGTATAACCGACCCTGATGCTCGAACATGGTACATGAACGAATGTGCCGATTCTCGCTGGAGCACGCGCCAGCTCGAACGCCAGATCAACACCATGTTCCGCGAGCGCCTACTTGCCAGCAAAGACAAGGAGGCTGTCACCCAAGAAATCCAAAAGAGCGCCCCAGCTCGTCGCCCCGAGGATATCATCCGCGATCCATATGTACTGGAGTTTTTAGGTTTCTCGGACGATACTGCGTTTCGCGAGAGCGATCTAGAGCAGGCGCTCATCACACATCTTCAGAAGTTCCTGCTGGAGCTTGGCCGTGGCTTCGCTTTCGAGGCGCGCCAAAAGCGCATCACCTTTGATGGGCGCCATTTCTATATTGACCTTGTTTTTTACAACTATCTGATGCGCTGCTTCGTGCTCATCGACCTTAAGACCGATGACCTTACGCATCAGGACCTGGGCCAGATGCAAATGTATGTGAACTACTACACGCGTGAGCTCATGAACGAAGGCGACAATCCGCCCATAGGCATCGTGCTCTGCGCGGACAAAAGCGATTCGATCGTCGAGTACACGCTGCCCGAAGACAACGACCAAGTGTTTGCCGCCAAATACCTGCCGTATCTTCCAAGCAAGGAAGAGCTGGCGCGCGAGCTGAGTGCCGAGTACCGCGCCATCAACGAAGCGACTAATGGCGAAGCGCAAGGGTAGCAGCACGTTGCGACCGATGCCCCCGACGGCGTTTCATATCCCCCGACACAAGAGGAGCGCTCCATGACAGACAGACCGAAAACAACACTGCGCGACTGCATCTATGGACTTGCCGTCGGCGACGCGCTGGGCGTTCCCTACGAGTTCAGGCCCCGCGGCACGTTCGAATGCACGGACATGACCGGCTACGGCACGCATGGGCAACCCGCCGGCACCTGGAGCGATGACACGTCCATGACGCTTGCTACCTGCGACTCGATTAGAGAGCTTGGGCACATCGACACCGCGGACATACGCGACAAGTTCGTAAGCTGGATTGCCCGTGGCGAGTATACGATCGACGGCGTTTTCGATTACGGCGGCATGACCGCCCGCGCCTTGCACACCGGCAAAGGAGGCTCCGGCGAACGCGACAACGGCAACGGTTCGCTCATGCGCATCGCGCCCCTAGCGTTTGTCGACGCGACTGAGGACGAGATCTGCGAGGTCTCCGCGATTACGCACGCCCACAGAACATCGACCGATGCATGCGTCATATTTGTCGAGCTGATGAGGAGCGTGATGAACGGCGCGCTCCCCTCGTGGGGACTCCATCTGAAAGGCGTGCCTGAGCAGGAAATCAGGTCAGGCGGCTTCGTGCGCGACACCCTTAAGGCAGCCACCTGGTGCTTCGTCAACACCAACAGCTACGAAGCCTGCGTGCTTGCCGCCGTCAACCTGGGCGACGACACCGACACCACCGCAGCTGTCGCCGGCGCCCTCGCAGGCACGGCATACGGTCTCAAAGCCATCCCGCAGGAGTGGGTCGACACCCTGCGCGGTAAAGAGTTGATAGAACGGTGTTTGTTTTAGGACGCGTCTTCAACGAAGACAATGACAGTCAACGCAAATGATTAGGGGACCGCACAAATGATGATTACAGAATGCGCCGTCATAGGTCCGTTCGTCACGGAGCAAAGCACCATGGGACCGTACACCGTGTTGATATTCGAATCCACGCTACCGCAGAAAAGGGCCGGTTGCAGCCGGCCCTTTAGACGATAATACCTGCGTTGCCCGCGCTTCCGAAGTGTGACTAGCTGAGGAGCGGGTTCCGCGGCACAGTTTGATTTTACCCAGTGGAAAGGCTCTTTTGCAGCCGTCCCACCGTTTATTTACATCTACCACGACGGGCAGCTCGCACTACTGCGCACTGTCCCGTACCACTCCCCTACTTCCCAAAGATCGCGCCGAACAGGCCCTTTCGTTTGGGCTTCTCCTCACGGTAAGAACCCTCCGCCGTTGCTGCCACCTGCCGCGGCTGCTCGCCAGCTCCACGGCGCACGATCTGGTATAGGAAGGGCGATTTAACGTATTTGACCTCGATGGGCGTGGCATGCACGGTGCTTTCGCTCGACAGTATCACGTTGGGGCTGAGCGGCGCCACCACATGCGTCTCGCGCTTGTCGCTAAACACCACCGCCGCCGCGCGACCCGTCTGCCCGTTCACGGCGATGCGCACTTGCTCGCCGTCGCGGCTGTCCGTCGCCGGACGATCGACAAAGTAGACCGGTACCATCACCAGGCCGTCCTTGTGCTTGCGAACCTTGCGCGCCCACGTGCGAATGCTCTTTTTATTGAGCCCCAGGGTCGCCTCGGCATCGTTACCGGCAACGTCGAGCGCCAGCTTATCAATGACCACCTGGTCCTTGGTGGACGCATCGACGGAAACGACGCGGAAGTCACCTTCCTGCATGGCGGGATCGAACGGCCCCACCTTGCCAAAGTCCCACGGCTCCAAAATGCCCATAAGACGAACATCCAGGTAGTTGGCCCTGGGATATGCCCAGTCGAGGACCTCGTAATACACCAGGGTCTCCCTGCTCAGGCCCTTGCCCGGGAAGGACGCCATCATGCGCAGGTCCGCCAGCGCCATGGGGAAATAGAAGAGCATCATGTCGTTTTGGATCGCGTCTTCCACATCGTGCCCGGCAAAGACATCGGGGTACTGGCGCACCAGCTGTAGCGCGTTGGCACGTGCCTGCTGCGGCGATATCTCACAGGGGACGCCCTGTTCGGGAACGTATTCGGCACCCACGCCCATGGTCAGGCGCTTGCTAAACGCACCGGGCTTGAGAAGGTCAGCCATACCGATTTTGTTGCCGCAGGACGGGCACTCAAACACGCGCTGGGTCGATGACCCCTCAAAGGACGCGCCGCAGAAGGGGCAGGGAATGCTCACGTGCGTCGCCTCTTGGAACTCCTGCGCCGTTCCGCGATCTTCCCACAGCAGATGCTCCAGAACCGACTGATTGCGCCAGTGCGAATTGAAGAAATACCAGTCCGGGTCCTCTGGGCGCTCGAGCTGCGAGACGTGCGTGAGCTTGAGCAGCCCGTCAACCACCGTCAACGGCGTATGACGGATACCCAGGGCGCTCTTGGGCTCCCCGGCATCCGCCTTCCACGGAATAACCGTTTCGCAATAGGCGCACTCAAAGCTGCGCTTTGCCTGGTGCGAATACATGGGGCCGCCGCAGTTTTGGCATTTAATGGCAAACATCTCGTCCATGGAAACGTCCTCCTTTGCACAGGGCTGTCGACATTCAGTATGTCGAGCAAATCGGCGCGTGCCCATACCCATGTGGCCCAAAATGGAGCACTCGGTCGGACGGGAAGGCGCAGTGAACCCGAAGGCGCGCGGACGGTCGCCCCCTCCGCCTCGCGCCCGTTAGCGCCGGCAGACCATTGCTGCATTTTCTGAACATCGGTACACGTTGCGTCTGTGCGAGCTACACTATCCCCTTAAACATGATTGTGAGGACGATCGTCATGCTATTTGTAAATCGGCTGGTACATACGCTTGTTCCCGGCAGCGAAAGCGAGCCGGTCGATACCTCCTGCCGCACCAACGCAGGCTTTGCCGCAAGCCTCATCTGCATTGGCCTCAACATCACCCTGTGTCTGGCCAAGGGCATCGCGGGCCTGCTCGCCGGCTCTGTCTCGCTCATCGCCGACGCCTTCAACAACCTCTCCGACGCCTCGAGTAACATCGTGAGCCTGCTCGGGTTCCGCCTTGCCAGCCGTCCGGCCGACGAAGGTCACCCCTATGGCCACGGACGTTACGAGTACCTCGCTGGTTTGGTTGTCGCCGTCCTGGTTTGCGCCGTCGGCATCAATCTGGCGCTCGAATCCGCCACCAAGATCATCAAGCCCTCCCCCACCGCGTATTCGGCGCTCTCCATGGCAGCCCTTGTCCTGTCCATGCTCGTCAAGTTTTGGATGGCGGCATTCAACCGCACGCTGGGCAACCGCATAGATTCCGAGACGCTCATCGCCACGGCGCAGGATTCCAAAAACGACGTCATTACCTCGGCCTCGGTCCTGGCCGCAGCGCTTATTTCGCAGACGACCGGCTTTGACCTCGACGGCTGGGCGGGCCTGGGCGTGGGCATCTTCATCTGCATCAGCGGCATGAGCCTGGTGCGCGACGCCATCAGCCCGCTGTTGGGGCAAGCGCCCGACCCCAAGCTCGTCCAGGCAATCCGCGACAAGATCATGTCGTATCCGCAGGTCCTAGGCACGCACGACCTGATGGTGCACGACTACGGCCCCGGTCGGCAATTTGCCAGTGCGCACGTGGAAATGCCCGGCGAAGGCGATGCGTTTGAACATCACGAAATCTTGGACACCATCGAGCACGATATCAAACGGCAGATGGGCATCGGTATCACGCTGCACTGCGACCCCATCGCCACCACCGGCGACGACCTGCGCGGCTGGGTCAAGCGCGGTGTCATGCAGATCGACCCCGCGCTCTCCATCCACGACTTGCATGAGCACGACGGGTTCGTTTCGTTTGACCTGGTGCGTCCCGACGGCTTTGACATATCCGACGAGGAGCTGCTGGAGCTCGTCACGCGCATCGTGCACGAGCGCCGGCCCGATGCCTCGTGCGTCGTCACATTTGACTCGGGCTTTAGCTCACCCGAGCGTCCGGCCGAGCAGCTGTAATCGACAGCAAAAACGGGACGCAGGACCGCCGACCAACGCGCCTATGCGCCCGGTCACGCGATCCTGCGTCCCGTTTCTGTTTGCGCTGCTAAGGCTCTAGCCGCTCGACCGCTAGTTCCCCTGCGCACCCGAAATGCCGTTTTGCAGCGTATCCCAGGCATTGGTTGCCATATCGCCCAGATTCTGCGCGGTATCGCCGAGATTCTGAGCGGTGTCACCCAACTGCTGGGCCTTATCTCCCAGCTCCTGGGCCTTGTTGCTCAGGTCCTCCAGCGTGTTAGAGCTCGAGCTGTCCGTGGTGCCTTGATCACCGGACGCATTACCCGACGAGCTGTTCTTGCGCGTGAGCTGGACCTCCAGGTTACCGTTGTCGTTATAGTAGGCAGACGTCACGACCCAGTTGGCATCGACAACGGGCGTCGAGCCGTCGTCGGTCAGAATCACAGCATTCGAAAGATCGGCCCCGCGCGACTTGAGGAGCTTCTTGGCGTTGGACCAGTACTGACCCGGGATATCGCTCAGGTCGACGGTGCCGGACTGGGTCGTCTCGGTCTGCTCGGCCGTGGTATCAGTCGTGGCGCCCCGCTTGTTGAGCATGCCCGACACGATGGCAAACACAACCGACAGGGCAAAGAAGATCGCCAGCACAATCAGGATTTTCTTGATCACGCTCGACGAGCGCGAAGACTTCTTCTCCTCGTCCTCGCCATACTGAGGGATAGACTTGGGATACTCACGATACGGCTCGCGCGCATATCGGTCGCGCGACTCGTAGCGCGGCTGTGCCGTGCGCGGCATATATGTCGTCTGCTGAGGTTGCGGAATGGGGTTTTGCAGCAAGTCATCATAAGGGTTTGCCGCCGCGCTTCCGTAGGGACTCTGCGACGAGGCGCCATACGGGTCCTGCGCCGCGTTCCCGTAATTCACAACGCGCGTGGGATCGGCCGACGCCTGCGTCGTATCGGGGGCAGCGTAGCCGGGATTCGGCACGACGCGGGTCTCATCGGCGCCATTGCCCGTCCGCGGGGAGCCGTAGCCACCCATTACGGTCGTCTTATCCTGGTCCATGCAACGATTCCTTTCCGTCGCCCGTAAGCATCAAGTTATCCATGCATTCTACCCGCGCAAAAGCCTATGATGGGCAAAGCCCGTCGGTATCTACAAGACATGCGCGGCCGACGGTCACAAGCGAATCGAGGAACGTCATGGCAAAAAGCAAGCTCATCAAAGACACAACGCGCGCCGAACGCGAGGAGATCATTAAGCTGGCACTCGCGGGCTGCGGTAACGGCAGCTGCGACAACTGTGGAAGCTGCAGCTTGGGAGCCGGCGATCCATATGGCACCTACCAGCCCTACATTGACGGCGAGATGGAAATCGTCGACATCAACATGATGGTCGCCGAGCGCAACGCCAAACTCTTCGGCCTCCAGCGCGGCTAATGATCTCTTCTTGGGCTGTGCACCAAAAAATGCGCCCATCTACTACGTTTAACCCAAGGGTGCCAACCATAGCCATATTTGTGTTAACAAAACCGCAGGTAAACGTCTTGCTGCATTGTTAAAAAACGCTCCATGGTCGGTCCAACCCTGACAAACGTAGTAGATGGGCGCTTTTCGTGGCGCGGCTGGCCCAGATAGCTTATTTCGGAGCCAATTGGGATCAAAAAGCCCCCGGTGGCGCTGCGTTTTGCACCACCGGGGACTGTTCAATTTAGCTCTTGCGGTCAACCTTACTCGTTGGGTACGTACGTGGCCCTAGCCCGCTCGGGCGTTACGTCCTGGCCGCTGGAATAGCTCGAGTCGAAGGCATGCGCAACCAAGTCGTGGGTATCCCATGCCATGCAGTCAAACTCGCCGGTATCGAGGACGATGATATAGCCCTTGCCGTCGTAGTAGAAATGATCCTCGGTGTAGTTATCGTCATCGTCGATGTTGTCTTCGGACACGGAGTCCATATCCGGCTTTGCCGTCCTAATTGCCTGCTTGGCCTCACTCTTGAGCGTGTCAAACGAGAGCCCGTGCTGCGCAAGCGAGTCCTCGAGCGAAACCTGCTCACCTGTCTTGAGGTTGTAGTACGCCGACCTCGTCTTCTGCACCGATCGATACGGAGGCTGATAACTGTTGGTGAACGTACGCACGCAGGCAATATCGCCGTCAATCGAGACGATCTCGGCGGTATACATCATGGTCACGCAGCTGTCCTCGTCGTCCATCGAGGCCTGCTTGCTCGCTTCGAGGGTATCCGCGACCAGCTGAACCATATCTTTGTTGAACTTGGCGACGCCCACGCCCTGGCCCTTTACCTGAGGATAGGTCCATGTAGCCGAAATCTGGCACGTGTCATCGGGGGACGGATTCAGCGGGCCCTCGCCAACCGCGGCCGTAAAGTTGACATCCTGCGTGGCAGAGACGGCCTCGTAGCTCGCCTGCGCATCGTCAGCGTCCTTCGACTTCAGCTGCTCCAGCGTCGTGGCGACCGATGCGATGGTTTCGTTTACCGAATCCTTATCGTAAACTAGCACGCCATAAACGCCAGAAAAAGGAGCGAAAGACACATACGCCTGATGGGGAGCCACACTAACATCCGGCGTATAGACCTTCTCAATCTTGCCATTCTTATACGCCCAGACTTCAAGATGCGCAGCGGCCGCGTTATCCACACGGTCCACCGGTTCATCGGAATACTCAATCAGTAGCTCATCTTGGCCGTCGCCATCAAAGTCAACAAGTTTGGCATAGGCAACACCCTGGGCTCCATACGTAGATTGAGAATCATCAATCTCGACAGCCTCGCCTTCGCCGTACTTTTTCTGGTACTCCAGGATCTTGTCGGTAAATAGCTCGTTTGCCGTCTTGACCGCTGCCTTGGCAGATGCCTTGGCCTCCTTCTTGGACTGCGTGAGTTCGACGTTCTTGGGGGCGTCCGAGCCCTCCTTGGCGTAGTCGACCTTCATGGTGGTCGTGCTCTTCTTTTTGCCCTTGCCCGAGGTGATGGTCATCTGGTACTTCTGGTCGGGCAGCTCGCCAAAGTCCTCCATGGCAAAGCCGTCCTCGCCATCGACCTTAATGGTATAGCTCTTGTCCTTGCCATTCGCGGGCGCCAGCTCGACGGTATAGCTCTTGAGCTTTTTGCCCTTGCTGTTTTTGGGCAGAATTTTGGTCTCGCACGCGCAGACAACATAGCCCTTGCCACCCGAGGTTACCTCGGAAGATGCACCGATACGCGGCACAATCACGATAGCGGCGACAATGGCGACAACGGCCACACCGCCGATAACGGCCGCAACGATACGGCCCCTGTGCTTGGGTTTCTTGGGCTGAGGCGTCGGATCGAACGATTCAGCGGGCTCGGCGAACGGCTGCTCATATTGAGGCTGTGCCGCCATGTGAGCCGGAGCACCTTGCGCGGCCTGCCGCCCCGCAGGAGCTGATGACGGCGCGGGCGCAGCAGGGTCGCCCACCAGTGCACTATCCCCTTCCGGAAACGCCACGGGCTCCGCTTGATCCTCGGCGGCGTCCACACGCGTTCCGCAGCTCGTGCAAAACATGGAGCCATCGGGTATCTGAGCTCCGCACTTGGTGCAATACATCGCATCTCCCGTCTCTCATCGCGGCCGCAATGCGCCCGCGCAGTTCTACCAACTACACCGTACGAGAGAAATCGTGATTCTTGTTGCGCAACATTGCCGCCACGTCCAAAACTATGCCGGTTTACTACGATAAATCGCCCGAACCTGAGCACGTTACTTTACAGAAAAACAAAACCGCAGGTAGACGAATCGGTCATTATCGGAAAATCCAGATATGGTCGAGGTATACCAATTCATCGTAGTAAACCGGCATAGTTTTGGACGAACGACCTCATACGGATAGCCTCATTGACCCAACAGCCGCAAGATGATCCGTAATCCTTCCGTCCCCAAGGGATCAAAAAGCCCCGCCGAGCCATGGGGCGCGACGGGGCGGGCAAGCGGCTATGAGCGGCAGGCTTAGAACAGGCCGGTGATGTTGCCGTCGTTGTCGACGTCGATGTTCTCGGCCGCGGGAACCTTGGGCAGGCCAGGCATGGTCAGAACACTGCCAGTCAGCGCGACCACAAAGTGGGCACCAGCGGAAACCTTGAGCTCGCGCACGGTGATGCGGAAGCCCTCAGGAGCGCCCAGCGCCTTGGCGTTGTCGCTAAAGCTGTACTGGGTCTTGGCGACGCACACCGGCAGGTTGCCAAAGCCGTTCTCGCGCAGCTCGGCGAGCTGACGCTTGGCAGCCGGCGTAAAGTCAACGCCGTCGGCGCGGTAGACCTTGGTGGCGACGGCCTCGAGGGCATCGGCAACATCGGCACCGTCCTCGTAGGCAAACTTGAGCTCGCTCGGCTGCTCAATCAGGCGCATGACCTCATCGGCCAGATCGAGCGCACCCTCGCCGCCCTTGGCCCAAACCTCGGACAGCTTAACGTTAACGCCCAGCTTCTGGCACTCGGACTCGATGAGCGCAAGCTCGGCCTCGGTGTCCGTCGGGAAGCGGTTGATGGCGACCACACAGGGCAGACCGTAGACATTCTGGATGTTGTCGACGTGGCGCAGCAGGTTGGGCATGCCGGCCTTGAGCGCCTCGAGGTTCTCCTCGTTAAGATCGGCCTTGGCAACACCGCCGTTGTACTTAAGCGCGCGGGCAGTGGCGACGACCACAACAGCGCTGGGGCGAACGCCCGTCATGCGGCACTTGATGTCGAGGAACTTCTCGGCACCCAGGTCGGCGCCGAAGCCGGCCTCGGTAATGGCGACATCGCCAAAACGCATAGCCATACGCGTGGCCATGATGGAGTTGCAGCCGTGGGCGATATTGGCGAAGGGACCGCCGTGGACAAACGCGGGCGTACCCTCAAGCGTTTGCACCAAGTTGGGCTTGAGCGCGTCCTTAAGCAACGCGGCCATGGCACCCTGGGCCTTAAGGTCGCGTGCGCGGACGGGCTCGCCGGCATAGCTGTAGCCGACAACGATCTCGCCCAAGCGCTCCTTAAGATCGTTGATGCTCGTGGACAGGCACAGGATCGCCATGACCTCGGAGGCAACAGTGATGTCGAAGCCATCCTCGCGCGGAACTCCCTGGGCCTTGCCGCCAATGCCGTCGATAACATGGCGCAGCTGACGGTCGTTCATGTCGACAACGCGCTTCCAGGTGATGCGCTTAACATCGATACCGAGCTGGTTGCCCTGCTGAATATGGTTGTCGAGCATGGCGGCCAGCAGGTTGTTGGCGGCACCAATAGCATGGAAGTCACCGGTGAAGTGCAGGTTGATGTCCTCCATGGGGATGACCTGCGCCCAGCCGCCACCGGCGGCGCCGCCCTTCACGCCAAAGACCGGACCGAGCGAAGGCTCACGTAGGGCAACGGCGCTCTTGACGCCGCGACGACGCAGGCCGTCGGCCAGACCGATAGTCGTGGTGGTCTTGCCCTCGCCGGCGGGCGTGGGGTTGATGGCGGTCACGAGGACAAGCTTGGCCTGGTGATCAGTTGGCTCGTTGAGCAGGGAATAGTCGACCTTTGCCTTGTCAAAGCCGTACGGAATCAGATGCTTAACGTCGACGCCGGCGTTCTTGGCCACCTCGGTAATAGGCAGCGGCGTAACAGAACGTGCGATTTCGATGTCAGTAGGCATGGGCGGTCCTTTCGTTACCGGATGAGAAAAAGACCAATCCAGCATAGCACGGGCGCGCAATAGTAAAACACCCGCAACCGACAAACGGCGATATGTTTACCCGATGCCCAGCGATAGCCCAACAGCCCGCCAAAACAAAGCGCCCTAAACGGTAGGTTCAATCCCCAGGTGCTCAAAGGTGCGAAGGGTTGCCTGACGGCCCTGCGGCGTACGGATCATCAACCCGCACTGCAGCAAATAGGGCTCATAGACATCCTCGAGCGTGCCTGGGTCCTCGCCCACCGCGCTGGCAAGGGTCGTAAGACCCACGGCACGGCCGGAGAACGTCTTGGCGAGTGTCTCCAAAATGCGAATATCCATCCAGTCCAAGCCAAGCTCGTCGATCTCGAAAAACTCGAGCGCCTGACGGCAGATATCGAGCTCGATGGGGCCGTTGCCGCGCACCTGCGCGTAGTCGCGCACGCGCTTGAGCAGACGGTTGGCAAGACGCGGCGTACCACGCGAACGCGAGCCGATCTCTAGCGCGCTCGGATGGTCAATCGTCACGCCCAGGATGGTTGCCGAGCGCGTCACGATCTGGGCGAGCTCCTCGACCGTGTAGTAATCCAGGCGATACGAGATGCCAAAGCGATCGCGCAGCGGGCCCGTGAGCATGCCCGAACGGGTCGTGGCCGCCACCAGCGTAAACTTGGGAATATCCAAGCGAATCGAGCGCGCAGCCGGACCCTTGCCGATCACGATATCGAGCGCAAAGTCCTCCATCGCGGGATATAGAACTTCCTCGACCGAACGGTTGAGGCGGTGGATCTCGTCGATAAACAGCACGTCACCCGGTTGCAGGTTAGTCAGAATGGCCGCCAGGTCGCCGGTGCGCGCGATGGCCGGACCACTCGTCGTCTTAATCTGAGCGCCCAGCTCGTTGGCGATAACGGTGGCCAGCGTGGTCTTGCCCAGACCCGGAGGGCCCGAGAAAATCACGTGGTCGAGCGTCTCGCCACGGCTCTGCGCGGCCTCGATGAGCACGCGAAGGCTCTGCTTGATATGCTCCTGACCGCAGTAGTCATCCAAGCGCTGGGGACGCAGAGTGCGGTCGACATCGAGGTCCTCGGCCGTCAGCTCCGAGCCCACCATGCGCTCGCCGTGCGCCATGGATGCCGCCGGCGAGTTGCCGGGCGTCGCCCACAGGTCCTGAGAGTCATCGGCTTCCCACATCACGCATCCATTCCGAGTCGCCTAAGCGCCGCGCCGAGCAGATCCTCGACACGCATATTTTGCCCATCATACCCGCTCAGGGCAACATCGGTCTCCTGCGGGCTAAAGCCCATGGAGAGGAGCGCCGCACGGGCGTCATCGATCGCCGAGGGGGCGGCAGCGGGAACCGGCATCGCAACCTGTCCGGGAATCACGTCGACCGGTACAAAGCCCTTGTCCTTGGCAAAGGTGCTCTTGAGCTCCAGGATCAGACGCTGCGCGGTCTTTTTGCCTACACCGGGAACCTTGGCCATGCCCTTGTCATCCTCGGCCATCACCAGGGAATACAGCTGGCCCACGGTATAGGTGGAGAGCACGGCAAGCGCCAGGCGCGGACCGACACCCGAGACGGACACGAGCCGGTCAAACATCGTGCGCTCGTCCTTGGAGGCAAAGCCAAAGAGCGTCATGGCGTCCTCGCGCACCTGCATACGGGTATAGAGGCGCACCTCGCCGCCGGGCGTCGGCAGCGTGGCGGCAGTGCTGCCCGAAATACCGAGCTCAAAGCCTACGCCCGATACATCGACAACGGCCGAGCTCATCGTGGCCTCGACAAGCGTTCCATGGAGCTGGGAAATCATCAGTATCCGGTTCCTCTCTGTTGATAGAACTCGCCGCCGGTAAGCGCCCGGGTGCGGCTGAGGTTAACGTGGCAGATGGCGCAGGCCAGAGCATCGGCGGCATGGTCGGGATGCGGGTCGTGATCGAGCTGCGTGAGCGAACGCACCATGTAGGCGACCTGCCGCTTGTCCGCGGCACCGGTGCCCACAACAGCCTGCTTAATCTGCATAGGCGTGTACTCGCCAATCTCGAGTGCGCATTCCGAAAGCGCCACGAGCGCGGCACCGCGGGCATGCGCCGTAGGGATGGCTGAGCGAACGTTGGCGCCAAAGTAGATGCTCTCGATGGCGGCGGTATCGGGGCGGTAGCGCTCGACGACACCCTTGAGGTCGCGGGCGATATGTGACAGACGCACCGCGAGCGGACTGCCCGCGCTGGTCTCGATACAACCGTAGGCACGGCAGCGAACCTCGCCGCGTCGCTCCTCGATAATCCCCCAACCCGTATGAGCCAAACCGGGGTCGATGCCCAAAATAACCAAGCCAACCTCCCCTCGCCACAAGTACGGCGCAAGACAAGGCCTCGCGCACTATTCACGAACGTCTGTTCTAGAATAACACAACGGGGTCAAGATGCTTAGTTGAAGTATCGGGGTTGAGAGCGAATCCCATCCCCAGTTTAGTTCTGCGAGAAGAATGGGAACTGCCTCGGATCAACCGGCGGATGCGGCATCGGCGTGCCCTGGGGCCCACCCTGCGGTCCGCCCTGGCCGCCCATCATCTTTTCGATGGCGTCCTGGACCTCGCCCTCAAACTTTTTCATGCCCTCATGCAGGCGACGCTGGCCATCCTCGGAGCGCAGCTCCTCCATCTGCTCGGGCGAAATACCCAACAGGTCACCCAGTATGCCCATCATCTCGCCACGCATGCGCTCGCTTGTATCCTCGTCGGCAAAGCGGTTCACCTCGGCGCGCGCCAGCGCATCGACCGTCATGCGTTCCTTGCCGCTCAGTCCCAGGTCGGACCACGCGAGCATATACGGCCAGGCACGCTCGGCAAACGAACGGGCCGAGACGATCGGCGCCGTCGGCAGTATGCGGCGAGCGGCCTCTCCCTGGCGCACGAGCATCAGCAGCAGCGAGCAAGCCTCGGGCTTGCCGGTGGCCATCGGAATGTCGTCGAAGGGACGATTGCGGTCGACGTGTGACTCGAGCGCGCCATCAACCTCGCCCGGCTCGAGCCCACCGAGCAGCTGCGCCGCGCGATCGAGCATGTCGACCGGGCCGTCGAGCGTCGAGAGCGCCCGCGCCAGCACGCGCTCCATGCAATCTTCCACCGCGTTGAGCGTCACGAGCTCCTGCGGCACCACGGCAGACGTGCGGTTGCGCACGCGCGCCACAAACTCGAGCGTCGACAGGTACACATCACCAAAGGGCGCGTAATCGCCCTGGTAGCCACCGCAAAGCGCCGGTGCCGCCAACGCATACTCGGTCTTGGAAAGCGGGCTCAGAGCCATCGCGCCCAGCTCGAGCGCCGTGTCCTCCAGCATAAGGCCCAGTGTGCGCGAACGCAGGCGCTCGGCGTCGCCCGCCGACACATCGCGGTCGAGCACACGCGCGGCATCCGGCGCATCGCGCTCAACCGTGCGAATATGCAGGCGTTCGGCAATCGCGCGAACGGCGGAACAACGAGCGGCCTCGGCCTCCTCCTGCGCCGGCGTAAAGATGCGGTTTCGCCCCAGCACCAGGCCAATCACATTGCGCGGGCCCAGAGCGTCGACGGCCAGCGCCGCCAGCAGGGACGACGGCAGATCACCCTCGAGTGCCACCACAGCACGCGACACACCGCGAGCGCGGGCGTTGTCGCGCACGGCGAGCACCAGCGCCTGCCACAGCCATTCCTCGGAGCGAAACTCGGGCAGCTCGTGGTCCTCCAAGGCATCGAGCATCACACCGCGCTGGATCTCCTGAACCAGCAGGCTCTCTTCAAAACACGGCGCCTGGGCCACCACGCGCCCGCAGTCGTCGAGCACAAACGATCCGCCGGTATACACCGACTCGTCATAGGCACCGACCGGCGCCATGCAGGCAAACCACACGCTGCGCTTGGATGCGATCTTGCGGTAGGCACCGCTGCGAACGGCGGCAATGGCGGCCGTCTCGCGGTCGGTCATGTCAAACGCGTTGAACTGAAAATAGGCGATGAGGTCGACGCCGGTCGGCAGCATCTCGAGCTCGCGGTCCAAGTCGAAAATCACGGCGATACGCACGCCGTCCACGTCAAAGACCGGCGGCGCCCAACGGGCATCACCGTTCCCACCACGCTGCAGGGCAATGCTCGAACGGGCCGGCACCACATGGCCGTCCTTGAGCATCATGTAGTCGAGCAGGGGCTGGCCCTCAAACGAAACCGCTGCGGGCACGATGCAGATCATATCGAGTTCTTGGATACGCTCGGCGACACCGGTCAGGCCTGTCAACATGTCGTGCTCAAAGTCGGCAGTGCCCACCAGGCCCCCGGGCATGGCGCCCATAAAGAGCGGAGCCGGCACGCACAGCACGCGCGCCCCGCGCTCGTGGGCCAGACGAGCCTGGTCCTCGATGCGGCCGCAAATGCCCTCAATATCACCCAGGCGCATATCGATCTGTGCAAGTGCGAGCTTCATGGCTCAGCCCTTTCCGTCGTAAACCATCGTTGTCGTAGTAAAAGCGCCGGCCGCATGATGCAGTCGGCGCTCGCATGTGCATATGCTAGCTATGATACCCCGAGCGGGGACGCGCTCCTAGAACGTCGCGGACCACAGCCCATGCAGGTTGCAATAGGCATAGACGGTACCGGTCTTGGAACCGCCGGCAAAAAAAGTCGCAGGCTTCATGCCGGGCTCAAGGTAATGGACCTCCAGACGGCCCTCGGCCTCAAGGGCGATCCACTCGATGTAGTGCTCGGGCACCATAGGATGCTCGACCGAGCCCACGCGTGCGCGGATCACGTGACCGTCGCGCTCGCTCTCAACGACAGGCACGTGCTTCTCGTGCGCGGCGTCCTCGGTGTTCGCGGTCAGCTCCATGCAGCCGGCAGGGGTTGCAACGTCGTTGCCAAGAGCGGCAATGAGCTTGCCGTCGGGGTCCTTAAAGAATTTCGCCATGATGTTCTCCTTTGCTGATGTGCCGATGTTCTCAATGCTTCTTATGCCCAAAGGCGCGCGAACCATCCACGGCATCGCAAATGAACACATAATGAGCGAGGCTAGCGCCCGTCGCCGCCGAGCAGCGCCAGAACATCCTCGCGGGTAAACAGCGCCGAGGAGATGCCGTCGCCGCCGAGCACGCTGTTGACCAGGTCGCGCTTGGACTCCTGCATCTGCATGATGCGTTCCTCGATTGTGTCCTTGGCGATGAGCTTGTACACGGTCACGGCATGCTTCTGGCCAATACGATGCGCGCGGTCGGTCGCCTGGTCCTGCGCGGCCACGTTCCACCACGGGTCGTAGTGGATCACCACGTCGGCAGCCGTCAAATTAAGGCCAACGCCGCCCGCCTTGAGCGAAATCAAAAAGACCGGAACCTCGCCCGCTTGGAACTGCGCGACCATCTTGGCGCGGCTCTCCTTAGACGAAGCGCCCGTGAGCTTAAGGAAGGCGATGTCCTCCCTGGCCAAGCGCTTACCGATGATATCGAGCATACCCGTGAACTGGCTGAACAACAGGATGCGATGCCCGCAGTCGAGTGCGCCGTGCACGAGCTCCATACACGTATCGAGCTTGGCGCTCCCCGCCTTGTAATCCTCGTAGTGTAGACGCGGGTCGCAGCAGATCTGGCGCAGCTTGGTGAGCTCGGCGAGCACCTTGAGTTTGTCCTTCTTAAACTCCCCAGCCTCGCGGTGCTGCACCTGCTGGGCGATGCGGTCCTGGTTGGCCAGGTAGAGCTTGCGCTGCTCGCCGGTAAGCTGCGCCATGACGGTGTCTTCGATCTTCTCGGGCAGGTCGGCCACCACGTCTTCCTTAACACGGCGCAGCACAAACGGCGACACGAGCGCCTGCAGGCGAGCGGCGCTATCGCCCTCGGCATGCTCGACGGGGCTCTCAAAGCGCTTGGCAAACGACTCGCGCGTCCCCAAAAGGCCCGGCATCAAAAAGTCGAAGATGCTCCAGAGCTCGGACAGGCGGTTTTCGATGGGCGTGCCCGTCAGGGCAAAGCGCACGCCGGCAGGCAGGCGCTTGGCGGCGCGCGCCACCTGCGTGAGCGGATTTTTAATGTACTGTGCCTCATCGAGCACCACGCGGGCAAAATCCTGCTCGACGTACTCGTCGATATCGCGCCGCATAAGGTCATACGACGTCACGACCACGCTATGCTCGGCCACGCCGGCGATCTGCACGCGGCGTTGAGCCTTGGCGCCCACAATGGCGCACACATCGAGCGACGGGGCAAAGCGCTCCAGCTCGGCAGTCCAGTTGTACACGAGTGAGGCCGGGCATACCACGAGCGTGGGCTTGGTGTCCCCCGCCTCCACGCGCGCCAGAATATGCGCAATCATCTGGAGCGTTTTGCCCAGGCCCATGTCGTCGGCCAAGATGCCGCCAAGGCCCAGGTGTTCGAGCGAGCCGAGCCACTGGTATCCGTCGACCTGGTAGCCGCGCATCGTTGCCTTGAGCGATGCCGGCACCGTAAAGTCCATCTTGCCGAGCGTGTCCAGGCGCTCGACGGTACGGCGGAACGCAGCGTCGCGATCGGCCTCGAGCGCCGGCGTGCGTGCGAGCATGCTGTCGACGAACAGGGTGCTCGACGCGGGAAGCGACACGCCGTCGAGCAGGTCGACGGCATCGACACCCAGGTCCTCGGCAAGGCCAAACGCGGCGCGCGCCCCCTCGTCCAGGCGAATGATGTCGCCGGACGTAAGGCGCGCAAACGTTTGATGGCGCTTGTACGAATCGAGATAGACGGCAAGGTCCGCGGCCGAAAGCCCGCTCGCGCCCAGCTCGACATCGAGCAGATTGCTCTTAACGGTCGCACGAACCGAGAGCTTGGGCGCGGGGCGGACCGAGATCTGGCGCAGACGGTCGCTGAGCATGACCTCACCCAGTTCGGACAGGGCGGACAGGCCCTCGGTCAGCAGGCAGAACAAGCGGGCGTCATCGCGCTCCTCAAACGCCAGACCGCCCTCGTAGAAATCGAAGTACAGGGCCGCCGTATCCATAACGCGAAACTCCGCCACCTCGTCGCGGGGCGGCACACCGGGGCGTTGCTCTTCGAAGGGGCTGCCCGGAGCGCCCAGGCTAAAGAGATCCGCCGACCAATCGCCGTAGGTAACCGTAATTTTGCAGGTCACAAGACCATCGTCGACGCCGATTGCCATGGCAAAGCTCGCCTCGGGTGCCACAGCATCGAGCGCGGCGGGCGCGGTGAGGTCGGTATAGTCGCGCAAAATGGGCAGCGCCATACGGCAGAACTCACCCACCTGCTCGGCGGCAATATGGGCGGGCGTGCGGCACGGCAGCAAGCGCGACAAAAAAGGTGCGGCATGCTGAGCAAATGCAGCGTCGGTACGGCGCGCGCGGCGCGTGTCAACCAAGTAGGCGGCATCGCCCGACGCAAAGCAGTACATATCGGCGGGCAGGCGCAGGTCATAGCTACCACCAGCCGCCGGCGCGATTTTGGCGGCAAGAAGTGGTGGGCGCTTAGCGGACGCCTCGTCCTCCCCTTGCGGAGACAGCTCAACCGCCACGTCGTAGGTGCGACGCGTCGTCGTCCCCCGCGACCAGGCGGGCTCAAAAGAGATGGTCTGGCCGCGCAGCAGGTCCAGCACATATACGATGCTATGCTCGGACAGCGGCAACTGACGCTCGGCAACAAAACCGCTGCGGGCAAAGTCGTACGACGCCGAACGCGAGCTTGTGATGTCATCGAGATAGGCAACTGTCGTCACAACAAGGTTGAGCAGCTTTGTCGATGTTTCGTCAAAGGCCTCAGGTGAATGGACAAACGTGAGCTTCTTGCCATAGGAGAACGTGCCGCCGCGCACGTAGGCATCGGCCATGCCGTCGATGTCCTTGACCACGTAGGAGACCGATCCACAGCGAATGCGGAACTCGAGCGCCCAGCTAAAGCGGTCAGCGAACAGCGGATTGTAGTACGGCACCAACGAGGGCTCCAACGCCGCTTTGGGGGCGTCGGGATCAACGGCACCGGCAAGTTTGCGGCGCATGCTCGCCAGCTCATCCATGCGCGCGTCCGAAAGATCGGAAAGCGCCGCCACAAGGCTCGGGCTCGTGGGGACGGGCGCCGGGAAGGGAAAGTTGGGGTTGACGGCCGGCGCGGCGGACGCGGCGCGCGCGGGCTGTTTCGGCTGCGCCGTAAACGTGCGAACCGGCGTGCGCAGCCCCTCAACAGGCTCAATGCCGCTGGTGTCCAGGTACGCCAGCGCTGTGGCGATGGCGTGCTTGCACATACCGGGATAGCGGTATGCGGCGGGGCAGTCGCAGTCGTAGTCGATAACCTCGTGCTCGTCCATATCGAGCGCCACGTGCGTCTTGTACAGGTCGCCGCGCGAGCCGCGCACCGAGCCCTCAACCGTCACGTTTTTGGAGAAGCGCGAGCCGCTGTCCTCAATCGACAGCACGGCGCCGTTGAGCATGAGCGAGCGGCCCTTCATAAAGGTGCCGCTCAACGCCGCCTCTTTGCGAAGCGCCTGCACAAACGTCCCCTGCGCCATCACTTCCTCCAATCTCACCCGGGGTAGCTTAGATCACCGTCACGCGGCCCTGGTTACCCACAATGGCCTTGGCCTCGGCCAGCAGCGGAATCGAACGCGCGTTGACCTTGGCAGGTACCTCGGCACGCAGCACGCGCCCGTCCACCTGCTCGATAAAGATCTCCACGCGGTCGCCGCCCGGGTTGGCGGTAAGCACCGTGGCAAGGCGCGCCATATTGCCCTGGCTAAAGCGGCTGTTGGGCACCATGACCTCAAACACCTTGGGCTTGTTGTTCTCCTCGTTGAGCTCGAGCGGCACGATCTCCTGCGCGATGATCTGGTCGCCGCGGTCCGAGCGCTCGAGCTTGCCCTTAATGCGCACAAAGGCATCGGACAGCTGCGCGCCGGTCTCGGGATCGACCTCGCCGTACAGGTACCCCTCGGCCTCCTTGTAGGTCTTGGGGAACACGACGACGGTGGCCTCGCCTTCCATGTCCTCGAGCTGCACGATGCCCATGGGGTCACCGTTTTTGGTCACGCGCTTGGACACGCTCGAGACCATGCCGGCCCACCACAGCGCCTTGCCCTCGGGAATTTCCTGGTTGATGGTGCCGCCCGTAGGATTCTGAACTTCGTAGCCGGTGTCGATCTGCGAGAACGAGAAGTCACGCGCCTTGGCTAGTGCATACTCAAACGGGCGCAGCGGGTGGTCCGAGACATAGATGCCCAGAACCTCCTTCTCCTGACTCAACTTAAGGTGGCGGTCCCACTCCTGGCCATCCGGATCGGGCACGCTGACCTCAAAGCCCGAGCCCTCAACATCGCCAAACATGTCGAAGAACGACGTCTGGCCACTCGCGCGATCCTTCTGGCGCTTCACCGCGGCATCGATGATGTTCTCGGGATTGTTCTTGTCCACAAAGTGCATCATCTGGCGACGCGGATACCCCGTGGAGTCGAAGGCGCCTGCCTTGATCAGCGATTCGATTACGCGACGGTTGGCCTGGCTGGAGTCCACGCGCTCAACAAAGTCGTGCAGCGTCTTAAACGGACCGCCCGCCTCGCGCTCGGCGATAATCGCCTGCGCCACGCCGGTGCCCACGCCGCGGATGCCGGCCAGACCAAAGCGCACGCCCTCCTTGGTAGCCGTGAACTCGGTACCGGACTCGTTGACATCTGGCGACAGCACGGGGATGCCGTCGTGACGGCATGCCGAGACGTAGTGCACAATCTTGTCGGTCTTGCCCGTATAGGACGTCAGAACGGCCGCCATGTACTCGTGCGGATAGTGCGCCTTGAGCCACGCCGTCTGCATAACCAGAATGGCGTAGCCGGCGGAGTGCGACTTGTTGAAGGCGTAGGATGCGAACTCGAGAACATCGTCCCAAATCTTCTGGGCGACCTCGCGCGTGTAGTTGTTCTTGATAGCGCCGTTCATCCAGTGGTCGTAGGTGGTCTCGTCCGAGCCATCCTCCCAGTGGAGCACCGTCGACGTGAGCAGCTTGATCTTCTTCTTAGCCACGGGCTTACGGATACGCGAGTCCGATTCGCCCTTGGAGAAGCCGCACATCTCGACGGAGATGAGCATAACCTGCTCCTGATAGACCATGGTGCCGTAGGTTTCGCCCAGGATGTCGTCCAGGCGGTCGTCGTAGGAGACCGCCGGCTCTTTGCCGTTCATACGGTTGATGTAGGACGACACCATGCCGGCGCCCAACGGGCCCGGGCGGTACAGGGCGATCAATGCTACGACGTGCTTGTACTCGGTGGGCTTCATGTTCTTGATCGTAGCCGTCATGCCGGCGGACTCGACCTGGAAGACGCCGGCGGTGTGACCGGAGCCCATGAGCTTAAAGATCTCGGGGTCGTCAAAGGGGATCTCTTCCTCTTTGATGTCGATGCCGAAGTTCTTTTTGATGTTTGCCTTGGCCTTGGAGATAACCGTCAGCGTGCGCAGGCCCAAGAAGTCCATCTTGAGCAGGCCCATGTCGGCGACGGTATGACCCTCGTACTGGGTAATCTCGACGCCGCCCTTGGTGTCGAGCTTGGTGGGCACGTGCTCGTTGACGGGGTCGCGGCAGATCAGAACGGCGCACGCATGCACGCCCTCGCCACGGGTAAGGCCCTCGATCGAGAGCGCCGTGTCGATGATACGGCGGGCGTCGTCGTCCTTTTTATAGGCCTCGGCAAAATCGGGGTTAAACAAATCCTCTTTGCCGGGTTGCTTTTCGAGCACCTGCTTGAGCTTGACCTTGGGGTCGCTCGAGACCATCTTGGACAGGCGCTGACCCATATAGACCGGGTAGTCCAGGACGCGCGCGGCGTCGTTGATGGCCTGCTTGGCCTTGATGGTCGAGTAGGTGATGACGTGGGTGACCTTCTCGGGGCCGTAGAGCTGGCGAACGTGCTCCACGACCTCGAGGCGCCGCTCATCGTCGAAGTCCATATCGATATCGGGCATCTCGGTACGCTGCGGGGACAGGAACCTCTCGAACATCAGACCGTTCTCGAGCGGGTCGAACGCGGTGATGTTCATGGCGTAGGCGACGATAGCGCCGGCGGCCGAGCCACGGCCGGGGCCGACGCCGATGCCGTTGTCCTTGGCCCATTGCACGTACTCGGCAACGATCAAAAAGTAGGCGGCAAAGCCCTTGTCGCAGATGACCTTGTATTCGTACTCAAAGCGCTCTTTGATGTTGACGCCACCGATCTCGCGCGTGGCCCAGTCGTCGCCGTAGTGCTGACGCAGGCCCTTCTCGCACTCGCGGCGGAACTGGCTCTCGTGCGTCTCGCCGGGATCGAGCAGCGGGAAGCGCGGCAGGATGATGGAGTCCCAGTCCAGCTCGACGTAGCACTTGTCGGCGATCTCGAGCGTGTTGTCACAGGCCTCGGGGCAATACGGGAACATCGCCCGCATCTCCTCCTCGGTCTTCATATAGAACTCCGAGCCGGTCATGCGCATGCGGTTGGGGTCGTCGACCTTGGCGTTCATGCCAATGCACATGATGACGTCCTGCACGGGCGCGTCCTCGCGGCGCAGGTAGTGGAAGTCGTTGGTGGCGATGACCTTGACACCCACCTGCTTGGCGATATCGATGAGCGTGCGGTCCATCTGCTCGTCGGTCAGGCCGTTGTCGGTGGTAATGCCGTGTTCCTGGATCTCGATGTAAAAGTCGCCGGGGTCAAAGGTATCGCGGAAGGTCTCGGCCCACTTGATGGCGCCTTCCATGTCGCCGCGGTCGATGTATTTGGGGATGATGCCCGCGATGCAGGCGCTCGTGCAAATCATGCCCTTGGCGTGGCGGCGCAGGTTGTCGAGCGTCACACGCGGCTTGTAGTAAAAGCCCTGCACGGCGGCCTCGGAAACCGTCTGCATCAGGTTGACGTAGCCCTCCTGGTCCTTGGCCAGGAGGATCATGTGGTAGAGCTCGGGCTTGTGGTCGCGGGCGAGCGTCTCGTCCGGCGTAAAGTAGACCTCGCAGCCAAAGATGGGCTTGATGACCAGGGGCGGCTTGAGCTCGTCGATGTTGCCCTTTTCGTCCCACATGGCCATGTCCTTCACATACTGGGCATGCTCGCGCGGGTTTTCCTCGGGATCGGGCTCCACCAGCTCGTCGCGGCGGTCCTTTTCCAAGAAGGCCTTGTCGTGGCTCCAAGTTTTGTACTCGGGCGTATTGTGGTTGACGGCGTCGCAGGCCAGCGCCAGATCGGGCACGCCATACATGTAGCCGTGGTCGGTAATGGCCACGGCGGGCATGCCCAGCTCTACGGCGCGATTGACCATATCCTGGATACGGGTTGCGCCGTCGAGCATGGAGAAAACAGTGTGATTGTGCAGATGGACGAATGCCATGTGATGAGCTCCGATGCGGGTTCGTGTTCTGACTGAACGATTTTACCGCACGGCACGGACAGCACCCGAACCTAGCCAAACCCACACGGGTAGTCAATTTGGGACCTTCAAAAAGGGAATGAGGGCATCCCGATGCATCGAGTATTACTGGAACCCCGGCGATACGCTGAATGATTTGTGACGAATAGTCATGTCCATCAAGAAGGCTCGACGCTTCGGGCAGCTCGTCAATCGATATATCAATTCTTGGAGACATGTATTCCTACCATTTTTAAAGAAACAACGGCGGTAATTGCTATCGCGATTGCGCCAATAACACCGAGCGCTATCTGAATGGGATATAGCCCCAACACATATCCAAATATGGAGAAAAACATTGCAGAAAAGAGAGCCCTTACCAGAGACGCGACGGAAAGGATCGTCGCGCGAAGATCGTCCGCTATCGCGTCTTGGATTAAGTTTTCCGAAATGATGTACACCACTTCTGGGAGAAAACAAAGCACCATGCTAAGGCCAAACAAACACAGCGGATTTGAAGCGAACCACGGAAGAATCATGAAAAGGCCAGCCTCGATTAGCATCGAGCCGAGCATGGTATTTCTTTTCCCGAAACGCGATGAGAAGAAATCTGCTGCAATGTAGGCCGTCGCATTTACTGCATAGGATGCACCGAAAAAGATTCCTATTATGGAGACGGGAGCATCAAATGCGTCGAATACCAACTGATTCAAGTTGTAATAACTCCCATAGAATCCATCGAGCATGCTTGTGCCGATTAGAAGAAGCAATACCGCAAAAGCGGATTCTCCAACACGCCAGGTTTCGCGTCTGAACATCTTGGCCGCGTCAAACCTTCCCTTTTCAGAGCTTTCAGAACGGGTCGCTTCCGTCCTCTCAATGGGATACAGAAGGAAAAGCTGCAGGAGATAGAAAACGGAGACACATACGTAGAGGGCGCTCCAAGATACTTGGGCAATGAAAGATCCGAGCACAATTGCCATTCCCGTAGCGATTGATTGCGCGGCAAGCAGCCGAGCATTGATGGTGAGGAAGCGCTCTCCTTGACCGGCATTCCGGGCAATTTCATATAAAAGTGCTTGTTCGGACCCCGATTGAAGGGAGTAGGCGAGTGCCTCAACAAGGGAAAGCACGACAAGAAAGGGACCTGAGAGCAACAGCATGCCAGCCGTATGGAAGAAAAGCAGCAGCACGCCCACTTGAATCGAAAACTTCTTTCCAAAGAAATCGCCTATCAGCCCTGTTGGCAGCTCGAGGACGACCGTTGCAATGTTAAACAGGGCTTGATAAAGCGCGATTTCCGTGACAGACATTCCTTTCTCCGCAAGGAAAAGTAGAAACACTCCCCGATTTAAAACAAATCCCGCGAGAACGAAAAAGACGGAATAGATGTGCAGTTGCGTAGCGGCATTCTTATTCATTTAGCACTTCCATCAACTAATTTTGTCGGGCCGCTCGCTACTGACTCGAAGCCTGAAGTGTTCACAGTTTCCGATGAAGAGCTACCTTGCCTTTTTGCGGCCTGGGCACGCTTCTCGTACTTATTGCCGTTGAGCCTGTTGCGGCTGGAGCGCTTGCCCGTGGCGTTTTCGATATCCTGCATGATGGACCCCGCTAGGGCGTCAAAAAGCTCCTCCGGCGTCACCCCAAGCGTTTTGGTGAGCTGCATATGGCTCCTTATTCGTTTGAACCGTTCGAGCTATTGTACCGTCCCAGACTCTCCCATGCGTTGCGGTGCTATTTGGACGATTGAGGGCTTTATCCGGGGCGGCCGCGTGGGTTTGCCCAAAGTAGCTAAAAAAGCCCCGTCCCAAAAAGACTGCGGTGGAATCGATAGGGATTCCACCGCAGGTTGTTGAGGGCTAGAGGCTGTAGGTGACCACCTGAGGCTCGCACGGGTTGGCGAGGTCGACTTGCTCCACGCGGACGAACTTGACGGTCACGGCCTCAAAGCCCGCTTTGTGCAAAACATCAGCGTAGACGCGCGCCTGCAGGGCGTGCCTCTCCTGCAGCTGTTCCGGCGTCTCGTCCGGCGTGCCGCCCGTCTTGTAGTCGATGACCAGCGCGCATGACGAATCCGCCGGGTTCGTCGCCAAAGCATCGATGGCGCCCTCGGCATATGCACCGTAGCGGGCAATGTCCTTGTCCTCACAGCCCAGCGAAAAGAACGGCACCTCGGCGCGAACGCACGGCCACGCGAGCAGGTCGGCACGAACAGCCGACTTGAGCCAGCGGTCCAGGGCAACGTCGAAGCGTTCGCGCTGCTCCGGCGTCAGGCGCCACAAGCGTGCCAGCGCATCGGCGCGCGCAGCGGGCAACGCGTCGGCACCCATCTCGATCAGCCACTGGCAGGCAGCATGGAACGCCGAGCCCAGCGCCATGGGGTTGCCGGCGGGCTCAACGGCGGCCACGTCTGCATCCGTCATCTCGGAACCATCCGACTCCGCATCATCGCCAGCCTCGTCCATGGGCACATGCGCCTCGGCGGCACGGTCCTCGGACTCGGCATGCAGCGCCGCGGCAATTGACGAGTAGCTGTACGAATCGCGCTCCGGATACGGACAGGTGCCCATGCGCACGCCCACTGCCTGGGGATACACAAGCTCAAACGCATCGGGCTCGGGGTCGGCAGGACCGGGAACGGCGGCGCGGGCATCTGCACCGGCACCCTCCGGCTCCGCATCGCCGCGGACAAGCCTGCCCTCGGCATCCAGCGAAGCGTTGGCCTCAAACGCCTGCTCGCCAAAGGAAAAGTCCGCCAGCGAGATGAGCTCGTAGTCGCCCGGCTGGGAGTTGTCGAACACCAGGTGGTCGGCATCGAGCTGCGGCATGTCCAGACTGTCGGTCGGCAGGATGCGGCGCAGCACGTCGTAGGTCAGATCCATCTCGACATCGAAGGTCGGCGCACACAGCTTGCCGCGGCTCACGCCGGCATCCATCGCCAGAATGACCAACTCGCGCGCTCGCGTCATGGCGACGTAGAGCAAGCGGGCCCGCTCCTCGAGCGAGAGCCGCAGGTCATCGTTGCGCAGGCGAACGAATGCCTCGGCGGGAGAACCCGTCGCACAGACGTCCTCCATGAGCTCCGGCGGCAGCCACAGCGACGTGCCCTTGCCCTTAAACGCATGCTCAAACTGCTTTTTGACGTCGTCGCCCTTCACAAAGGTTCCGTCGGCGAGCTTAACGCCGTCGAAGCGTGCCGGCAGCGCCACGACCTGCGCCCCGCCGTCGACGCGACCCATCTGTGCCGCACCGGACGATTTGCGCACGCCAAAACACTCGGCGACCGCCACGACCGGATATTCCAGACCCTTGGAGGCGTGCACCGTCATGATGCGTACCGCGCCGTCGCCCTCCTCGTTGAGGGCACCCGGGGCTTCCTTGCCAGCCAAAAAGCGGTCGAAGGCCAGCGCGATGGAACGCGGCGAGTTGCCGAACTCGGCCTCCGCCTCGGCCACGGCGTCGAGCGCCTTGAGCACGTTGGCGGCAATGGCCTTGCCCTCGGGGCCGCGCTTCGCCAGTCGCACGAACCAGCCGGAAGCATTGACCACGTCGCGCGCGATGTTGGCGAACGAATCGCGGCCCACGCGACGGAGCGCATACCGCAGCACCTCGCGGGCGCGCGTCACGAGCGGCAAGTCTTGCAAACCCGGCACATCGGAATCGCTCATGATGCCCACGTCGATGTTGCGGCGCGAGGTTTCCCCCGTCTGGTCGTCCAGCTTGGTCGCCAGCGCCAGGAATTCCTGAGCGCCGAGCGCAAACATCGGTGAGGCCAGCAGCGGCATAAGACCCTGCGCCGTATCGGCCGGGTTAGCAAGCGCGCACACCAGGGCACGAACCGTTTGGACCTCGGCAGCCTGGGCAAAGACCGAACCGCCTGCGATCACGCAGTCGAGCCCCTGGTCGCGGAAGGCCTGGGCGTAGACGTCGGCGTTGGTCATGCGGCCCAGCAGCAGCACCATGCCGCCCTGGGGCTGGCCCGCTTTAACGAGCGCTTGGAACCGCTCCGCAATCGCACGAGCTTTCGCCTGCGTTCGCTCCTGGGTGCTGCCGCCGGCAACGAGCAGCGCCTGGCGGCGCGAAGCCTTTGCCTTGAGCTTGTCCTCGCGATCGTCACTCGGCTCAAGATCCAAGAACCCCTGCATCAAACCACCGGTATCGCCGTCAAAGACGCGTGCCACATAGCGCAGCACCTCGTCGTGGCTGCGGAAGTTGCGCACGAGCTTGACGAGCTCGCCGGCAGGGGCATCGGATGCGACGGAGGTCTCGGGCGCAGCAGAGGAGCCCACCTTGCGTTCCTGGCGACGGAACACCTCGACCTCTGCCCCACGAAAGCGATAGATGGACTGCTGCGCATCGCCCACGGTGCACAGCGCGCGCTCCCCCGCACCCGTCAGGTAACGGATCAAATCGACCTGCATCTGGTCGGTATCCTGGAACTCGTCGATCATGACCATCTTAAAGCGTCCCTCATAGGCCGCTCGAATGGCCGGGTAGTCGCGCAGCGCCTCGTATGCCATGCGGAGCAGGTCGTTATTATCGAGGGCGGACTGGGCAGCCTTCAGCGCGCGATACTCTGCCTCCACGGAACGGGCCAGGTCCACCAGCACATCGAGCGCCGGACCACCGCAGGCGAGCACGATATTGATAAACGTATCGGCGGCCTCGGCCTTGAGCAGCTCGATCCGCTCCTTAGGGAATGCCTTGCTCGCGCGCGGCATGGTACACGACATCATGAGTCGCGCCGCATCGACCATGGTCTTGCTGCTCGCCTCGAACGCATCGATGGCATCGAGCGCCGTCTGTGCCTTCTCGGTCGCGGCCTTACTCGCGCCCAACGCCGCGCGATAGGCATCGGCTAGCGCCGAGGTGTCGGCCTGGCCGCGTGCCACGCGCACATCGTCCATGCCGCCCGGCAGCTGGCTCGATAGCTCCAACAGATCGCGCACCAGGCCTTTGACGGTCGTGCCGGCGCCAAAGGGACCGCCCTCGCCCGCCATGGGATACCAGGCGTAGAGGGCCTTGAGCGATGCCGCGAGCTCGGGGGCGGCATCGGGCGCCGTCGCGCGACCCAACACATGCTCAACAGCCTGATCCATGAGATCGTCGGTATCGGTGAGCACCGTAAACTCGGGATCGATGCCCAGCTCCAACGCGTGTGCGCGCAGGATACGAGAGCACATGCCGTGAATGGTCGAGATCCACGCATCGTCGACGGTCAGGGCCTCCTCGTCCATGCCCTCGTCGATGAGCGCGCGGCGCACGCGGTCACGGATCTCGGCCGCGGCATCTTTGGTAAAGGTAATGGCGAGCACCTGATCCAGATGCTCAACGAACGGACCGGATTCGGGCGAGAGCGCGTAGACGATGCGGCGCGTGAGGGTAAAGGTCTTGCCCGAGCCGGCACCTGCCGAGACAAACAGCGGGCGGTCGAGCGTTTTGACGACTTGCAGTTGTTGCGGCATCAAAGTCGAAAGATCCATGGTCTACACGTCCCTCCTTACAAACGTTCCTTCGTGGTTATACGAGCAGCGCGCATGCGCGGCCTGAGCCGACGTCGGGTCGACGGCGGCAACGTTGCCTGCCTCGAGCTCGCGCAGACGCTCGGCAATGCCGGTCTCCACTCGATCGAGCAGCGCATCGAAGTCCATGCTGCCGCCCTCGCCGGGAAAGCCCTTCTTAAGCCCCGGGATGCGGCCGTCACCACGCTCTTCCTCAAGCAACTCGGCGCTCGCCGCACCGCGCAGCGCGGGCTTGCCACCCTTGGTCGAAAAATAGAGCGCCGCGCGGGTGTCCAGATCCAGCGCCCGGCGCATAGCCTGCGCATAGATAAGCGTCTGGGTATGGGGCGGCAGCCAGCGCGGGTCGTCGATGGGGGCCTCGCCCGATTCCTCGTCGCGCACCGTGGGGTCGGCGAGCTTAAACTCCTCGACACCCGAACGATGCTTGTAGTCGATTACCACGGCGCGATTCTCGGCATCCACATCCACGCGGTCGATGCGCCCGCCGAGCGGCCAACCGGCATACTCGACCTGGAGCTCGTTGAACGCAAACTCCAGGTAGCGCGGAGCAAAGGGGGTGAGCGCCTCGGACTCGTAGGCAAGCACGCCCTCCAGCTGCGGCAAGATCTCGGCCACCTGGCGCTCCTCCACCGGGGAGAGCGGCACCAGCGGGCCTTCGGTACCGCGCTTACCCGCATGCTCGGCCAGGGTCTCGGCAAAGACCTCGCGCAACAGCTCCTGCGCGCGCGGCAGATTCATGGGTGTCACGCGCTCCATGCCCTCCTGGGGCAGACGGGCATGCAAGTGTTCCAGCACGTCGTGGACAAAGTTGCCCTTCTCCATATTGCCAAAGCCAGCGTCGATCGATTGGGGCTTCACGCGGTACGAGACGAACCAGCACAGCGGGCAGGTGGAATAGGCCTCGATCTGCGAGGCGGACGTCAGGCGCGGCACGAGCGGCGCGCCCTCGCCCTCGCCATCGCGACGGCGCAGGACCAAATACGGCACGGCCTCGGCACTCAGATGCTGAGGGGCTTCACAGGTCACGCGCTCGCGCTTGAGACCTTCGCCTGCCGCGGGATCGAAGTCCCTTACGATATCGCCCTCACCCACGCACTTCGCCTTGTCGGCGTCAGCGGCCTTAGCGTCACCAGTGGCCTTAGCATCGTCAGCGGCCTTAGCATCGTCAGCGGCCCTAGCATCGTCAGCGGCCTTGTCGGCGTCAGCGGCCTCGGCATGCGCCCGCAACTCGGTCCACACGGCCGCCGGATAGCACTCGCGCGCCTGACGATCGTGGGTCACACGGGCGAGCGTAACCGGACCGCGCGCGGCCTGCATCGCGCGGCCAAAGCGTGCGCGCAGCAAGGCCGCAGGCTCAAGCGTCACGCCCTCGCGACCGAGGCTCGCCGTCAGCGTGGTCAGCGGCCCCTCTTCGTGTGAGAGCGGATAGCTGTCCAGATCGACATCGGCAAACAGCACGGCATCGTAGCTGCCGGGGCGCAGAGCCGCCGCATCGGCAAGCGAAGCAAAGCGAACCTGGGCACGTGGCGCACGGTCAACCTCGTAGGTCTCGTAATCGTAGGCGGTGCTACGCTTGTCCACCTTGGTGCGAATGCCATCGAGCACGGGCACGGTCGCGGCCTGCGACACGTCGAGCGCGCGAGCATCGTTCATAAGGATGTCGATCGCGTGGCGCAGCAGGGCCACCTCCGCCTGGCGACGGGCCTGACCGTCGAGACCACCAAGCGCGCGATCGGGCAGTACCTCGGCAACGGCAAGCATGGCCTTGAGCGCCGTCACGGGCTTGTCGCGCCACAGCGCCTGGAACACGTCCGAGACCACGCACGGCACGTTCTTAAACCAGTTCTCGTCGCTCGCCGCTTTACGCGCGCCCCTCACCTGGCCCTGCACGCTCTGCAGCAGGCTCTTGACGCCCGCAGTGGTCTTGCTGCGCGACAGTCGCATATTCTTGTCGAACGTGCGCGCGCTGGCGGCGTCGGCACCCGAAAGCGGGCTGTAAATCCAGTCGGTAAGCTCCGGAGCGGGCCACCACTCAGTCTTAGAAGCTGCCCCTTCGTCGGCGGCCTTCATACGCTCGATCAGGTTGGCGAGCGCCGTGAACTGCCTGCCCGCAATGGATTGGGAAAACGCCGTGAACTCGGCCGTCTCGGCAGCAACGTGGCGCGCCGCCAAACGAGCGGCAAGCTCGCCGAACAGCTGGGGTGCCCGGGCAGAAACAACGAGCACGCGTACGGGGTCGGCGGGTGTTGCAGCAGCTTTATCGTCCTTGGACTCCTTGTGCGCTTTCACCAACTTATCGATGACGCCCGCATAAGCATGGGCACGGGCATGGGGGCCGGCGACCTCAATAAAGGCAGGCTGAGCAGCGGACTTGAAGGCAGTCTGGGGCGCGGCGGCGCCCTCCCCCAGCGGCGCGATCTCAAACAGCACACCGCGGACATCAAATGCCGCGGCAAGCTCCTCGCGCATCGCCGCTTGCTCGCGGGCAAGCAGCACGACAACCTCTCCCCCGTTGTTTGCCACGGCGGACAGCAGCTCGAGCAGGCTATACGTAAATGACGTGACGCCGCGCACGCAAACGGCGCGGGCGCACCCCGGCAGGTTGTCGGCCAAAGCGCCGGCCATAATGTCAGCCGCCTCGCAGGGCTCGACCATGTCTCGACGGTCCAAGCCGCTCGCATAGGCGCACAAAAGTTCAAACACGCGAGCCTCGGCGTCGCTTCTGGGCTTGGGCTTGCAAACGTTGTCGCAGCAACGCTCGGTGCCTGTCCCTGCCACACCCGGCAGCACATCGCGAGCCATACGCGCGAGCATACGCACCGTGCCCTGGCTGCGCGAAAGCGGCTGCAGGTCGGCGTCGTCGAGGCGCGCTACCATGTCCGAAAACAGCATCCGGCGCTGCAGGTTGTCGACGAAACCGCGCCCGTCGCCCAAAAGCTCCCAAAGCGAGCGAAGCCACGATGTAGGCGTCTTGTAGTCAATACCCAGCGAAACGCCGGCTTCCGCCGCATCATGACGGCACAGGTCGAGCTCGGCAAACGTTGGCGCCAGCAGCACGGCACGCCCGTGGCGGGCAATAAGGTCGGCAAGCAGCGCCGCCTCGGCATCGCTCAAATCCGCGCCGGCGTTGGTGGTATAGATTCGAACAGGCATGGTCCTCCACTCAAACCGTTCGCAATATTCAATGCTTCCATCCTACCCGCCCGCGCGGACAGATTTGCCCCACGCCAACAGATTTGACCCCTTGGAGACGGAGGAAAATGGATCACCGAGGAGGTCAGTCTAGCCCAGTGATCCGTTTTCCTCCGTCTCCAAGGGATCAAAAAACCGCCCCCGGAGGGACGGTTCTTCGTAATTCATTGTTGTCGCTGGCCTACTCGCCATCCTCCAGCTTGATGAGGATCTTGCGATAGCCGCCGTACTCGCCGTTCAGCGCCTTTGAAACGCGGCTCACCGTAGTGGACGAAGCGCCGGTGCGGGCCTGAACCTCAACATAAGGCTCGCCCTCATCCAGATAACGCGCAACCTGCAGACGTTGCGAAAGATCGCAGATCTCGCGCGGCGTGCAGATATCGGTCAAAAACGCCTGGATATCCTTCTCGTCATCCAAAAGACTAAATGCGTGGACCAGCTGCTTGACATCAGGCTTGTCAAACATGTTCTCGATATTCATCGATCACCGCCAAACCCGCCATAAGGCATCGAAGTTGATACTGACATCGGGCATCGTTCGCCCGTTCTATGCAATAGGGCAACGCCTGTGGCTTTTGCCCGTAGCAGTGTAGCACACCACCAAACTAAAGCGACAAGACTCTCTGCCAGCGGCGCGTTTTTCAGGACGAACGCCGTTTTGAAACCGAATGCGCACGTAAGCTCCACGAATATCTGAGACAATGGGCGGCCGAACAAGGCGGCACACCCGAGCGGCCGTCCAAGCCGCCGCAGCAAACCGCTTCACGCGACACCGACGCACCCTGCGCAAGAAAGGATTCACACCATGCGCTTTATGCTTAACTGGCTCTTTACCTCGATCGCCATCGCGATTGCCACGTTCCTCGTCCCCGGCATCCAGCCCTTCGGTTTTGCCGAGGCCTGGGTCTGTTTCGCCTTCGTGGGACTGTTCCTGAACATCGTCGATTCGCTCGTCAAGCCGTTTCTGACGGTTATCTCGCTGCCGCTCACGATCATTACGCTGGGTATTTTTCAGCTCGTAGTCAACAGCTTTATGCTCGAGCTGGCCAGCTATCTGTCGGTCAATCTGCTGGGCGCGGGTATCTCCATCGCCAGCTTTGGATCGGCCTTTATGGGCAGCATCCTGGTGTCCATCATGCGCAGCATCCTCGACAGCATCGCCGAGGGCTAAAACGGCCATTCCGGCCGCGCCCGTCTCAACAGCCCAAAACGAAGGCCGCCCATCACAAAAATGGGCGGCCTTCTTATTTGCCAAGTCTCAAAGGGCGAGAGAATCTGCCATTTCCACCCCGTCCCCAAATGGCAGGTGTGGGTTAGATGACGTAATCGTAGCCTTCGTTGGGAGCGACAAGTTGATCGAGCGTCACACCGTCGAGGTAGTCGTTGATAAGCTTGTCCAGGTTCTTCCACACGTCGAGCGTGGGGCACTCGTCAGAGCGCGAACAACCCTTGCAGTCGCCATCCAGGCAGGCGACCGGCGCCAGGCTGCCCTCGGTCAGGCGCAAGATCTCGCCCACCGTGTACTGCTCGGGCGGGCGCGTGAGCACATAGCCGCCGCCCTTGCCGCGCATGCCCGAGAGCATGTTGGCGCGCACGAGCGTAGCCAGAATATTCTCGAGGTACTTCTCCGAAATACCCTGACGCGCCGCAATCTCTTTAAGCGGGATACGGCCTGTCGCCTGGTGCTCGGCCAGGTCGACCATAACGCGCAGGGCATATCTGCCCTTTGTGGAAACCAACATATATATAGCTGCCTTTCGGTCTTTTAATTCGTAGAAATTCTAGCCGAAAAATTGGTTTTGAAAATACCTATTCCCGTCAAGATGGTTAATCGACTCGTAATAATCTTCTATTTCCTATTGCGTTACTAGGCTTTACTGTCTACTATGCTTGGCAACAGCAAAACGAACAACCTATAAGGTTTGTGGGTTTCGCTGCCACACACACCGTAAAACCACACGGTATCCAGTCATTTGAACACTTTGGAGGTTCATCATGAGCAATGTTTACACGTCCATCGATCAGCTTATCGGCCACACTCCGCTTCTGGAGCTCACTCACTTTGAGGCCGATGAGGACCTCAAGGCCCGCGTGCTCGTCAAGCTGGAATACTTCAACCCCGCCGGCTCCGTCAAAGACCGCGTCGCCAAGAACATGATCGACGAGGCCGAGAAGGCCGGCAAGCTCGTGCGCGGCGGCGACTACACCATCATCGAGCCCACGAGCGGCAACACCGGCGTCGGCATCGCCTCGGTGGCGGCGGCTCGCGGCTACAAGGTGATCATCACCATGCCCGAGACCATGTCCGTCGAGCGCCGCAAACTTATGCAGGCATACGGCGCACAGCTCGTGCTCACCGACGGCTCCAAGGGCATGAAGGGCGCCATCGCCAAGGCCGAGGAACTGCAGAAGGAGACGCCCAACAGCATTATCGCCGGCCAGTTTGTAAACCCCGCCAACCCCGCCATCCACAAGGCCACGACCGGCCCCGAGATCTGGGATGACACCGACGGCAAGGTCGACATCTTCGTCGCCGGCGTCGGCACCGGTGGCACCGTGACCGGTGTGGGCGAGTTCCTCAAGGAACAGAACCCCGAGATTCAGGTCGTCGCCGTCGAGCCCGCCACCTCCCCGGTGCTCTCCAAGGGCCAGGCCGGCCCGCACAAGATCCAGGGTATCGGCGCCGGCTTTGTGCCCGACGTCCTCGACACCCAGGTCTACGACGAGATCATCCCCGTCGAGAACGAGGACGCCTTTGCCACCGGCCGCGCCGTGGGCCACAAGGAGGGCGTGCTCGTGGGCATTTCGTCCGGTGCCGCCGTGTGGGCCGCACTGCAGCTGGCCAAGCGCCCCGAGAACGAGGGCAAGACCATCGTGGCCCTGCTTGCCGACACCGGCGAGCGCTACCTGTCCACGGCACTGTTCCAGGACTAGAGCTTCTCGTTCTTAAAACGAGTCCAAGGCACGCCGGTCTTCCCTCGCTTCTGGCAGCCTGAGCTCATCCCAACAGGGTGTCCCACAGGACGCCCGAACTTGCTACAATGTCTGCGGCGCGGAACCAGCCTCCCGCGCCGCTTTTCTTTTTTGGCCACATGCCACCAAGGAGAACCTCCCCATGCACAATAAGCGCGTGCTCGTCGCCATGAGCGGCGGCGTCGATTCCAGCGTGACCGCGTACCTGCTCAAAAGCCAGGGCTACGAATGCGTCGGCGCCACCATGCGTCTCACCTGCCCCGCGCCCGACCCCGCAACAGGTATGAGCAAAGTCGATCGCGACATCGCCGACGCGAAGGCCGTCGCCGAGCGCCTAGGCATTCCGCACCATGTGCTCGACTTGCAGCAGACCTTCGACCGCAACGTGATCGAGCGCTTTGTGAACGCCTATCAGGAGGGGCTGACGCCCAATCCGTGCATTATCTGCAACCGCCACATTAAGTTTGGCGCGCTGCTCGATGCGGCGCTGGATATGGGCTGCGACTACATCGCAACGGGACATTACGCCAAAACAAGCCAGGCGGCAGACGGCACCTGGCAGCTACATCGCGGCGAAGATCCCAAAAAGGACCAGAGCTACTTTTTGTATTCGCTTACGCAGGAACGCCTGGCACACACGGTCTTTCCGCTGGCAGGCCTAGACAAAGAGCGCGACGTGCGCCGCATAGCCGCCGAGCAGGGCTTTACCAACGCCCAGAAGGCCGAAAGCGAGGACATCTGCTTTATTCCAGACGGTGACTACGCGGGCTACATCGAGCGTCGGTGCGGACATCCCGCTACACCGGGCGATATCGTATGGCGCGACGGCAGCGTGGTCGGACGCCACAACGGCGCGCTGCGCTATACCATCGGCCAGCGCAAGGGCCTGGGCGTCGCGATGGCACATCCCGTGTACGTAACGGGCGTCGACGCCGCCAGCAACATTGTGCATCTGGGCGAAGCCGAAGATCTGACCGCCGCGGCGCTCACGGCCAACGACTGGATCTGGAGCGTGCCGGCAGAGCGCATAGAGGCCGAGCTCAATGCCGGCGGCATTCGCGTGGGCGCCAAGTACCGCTACCGTCAAAAGGACCAGGCGGCGACCCTTACACGTGGCGCCGACGGACAAATGCTGCTAACTTTTGACGAGCCGCAGCGCGCCATCGCCCCCGGCCAGGCCGTTGTAGTCTATCGCGGCGACATCGTCCTGGGCGGCGGCACCGTTACGGCAGCTATCAAATAGCCGCGGGATTATCGCTGCACGTGTCGAAGTACCTCAACAGCGGCACCAACCTCGATTACGCGACGCTCAAGGCCGCGGCGAATGGCCTCGAGTCGACCCTCCGCCGTCGCCCATTCGCTCTGCGAAAGAATCTCGATCGCTTCGTCAACAAATCCGTAAAGCCGCGATGAATCGAACCAATCGAGCGAGTCCGCAAGCGCCAGCTGGACGGAAGGGTCGGGCCCAAACGGCTTAGCGGAAAACCCAAACTCCCCAGCTGCGAGCACGGCAGTTGGTACGTTGTACCACAGGCAGTTGCCGCTATCGAACAACGGAGCAGGTTTTATCTCCAGGGTGTCGACATTGCGGATGATGCCGAAGTTTCGCCAATGGCGGTCGCTGTTGGCCAAAAGGGCATCGCAAACGATCATCTGCGACATAGACCTTCTCACGGCAGCCTCGTCTGCTCCATGCTTACCAAGAAAGCGGCAGTACCGGTCGTACGTCGAACTTCCTCGCTGGCCACCAAGGGCGTTCTTAACGTAAACAGCCGGAACATATTCCTCGCGGCCGTCAAGAAAGTCGTCGCACAGACACACAGGGCCATCGAACATGCGCTCAACCGTGTAAGGAACAAACTCCCCCTTGGAAAGCAAGCGGCGATGCAGAGCCGTTGCAACCGCCTCGTTAAAGGGCCGTTGGTCGTCCATGCCGCACCCCTTGACCAGAACGCGAACACCGTTGCGAATCATCCACGATTTAGGAAGCTCGCCCTCGGATGTGTTGTCGGGATTTTTAAGACCGATGCCCTCCAGCCAACCCGAACGCCCCTCGGGCGCCGATCGCTCAAAATCATTCTCGAAGTAATTGAGGTTTCGCCATTCGAGCCCGTCGCATTCTGCCGGCCGCAGCCAATAGCAATCCGAAAGCGAGAGGCCCAGGCACTGAACCGGTGCCTCAACGCCGTTGACAATTCCCAGCTCGCGGTAGCGCGAGATAAGCCCGGGGCGAACATCGGGCACCGACCGATGGCTCCACCACACGTTGAGCTCCCGTTTATTCACCGTAGGAGAAGAACTCGAGCACGTGCCAAACGGCATCCTCTGCGCATCGAGTACCTCGGCGATTTCGAAGGGAAACTCACGTGTCGGATCAAATGAGACATGCGCGACCTCATGGTCGGCCGACATCAGCGTAAACTTGCGCCCCACATCGGCCGCAGGACGGCGTCCACGTTTGCGGACCTTTTGATAAGCGAGCGCAGAATCATACTCAACCATCTTCCGTCCGCCCACAATATCGCACGCGAGCGTTCCCGATGCGGCAAGTTGCGATATGCGGGCTTTCGTAACGCCCAACAGGCGGGCGGCATCACCCATAGATAAGTACTCAGATGTATTCATATGCCGCATCACCTCGTTAAGTAATTTACGCGTTTAGTTAACATATTACATACATCATAATACTAAACGACCTAAGGCGAAAAAAGGCCCGAGAAATCGGGCCTTAGCGATTGGTCAGCCGAGTCGCAAACTACTTCCCTAGCGCTGGACGTAGGCGCGAACGAGCTCGTAGGTGTTGCGCACACCGTCGATGTGGCTGCGCTCGTAGTTGTGGCTCGCATACACGCCTGGGCCGATCAGGCCATGGCGAATGTCATAGCCGGCCGAAAGCGTGGCCTCGACGTCGGAACCGTAATGCGGGTACACGTCGATGGCGTAATCGAGCTTAAGCTCGCGCGCGATATTGGACAGCGTGGTCACCAGATCGTAGTTGTAGGGGCCACCCGAATCCTTGGCGCAGATCGACACCATGCGCTCGGTGCAGCCCAGGTCGTCACCCACGCAGCCCATGTCAACGCTGATCATCTCGCGCGTGTCGGCCGGCACGAAAGCGCCGCCGTGGCCGACCTCCTCGTACACGGTAAAGAGCAGGGACACCTTGCGCGAAAGCGACACCTCGCCGTCAGCAACGGCGCGGGCCAGACCCAGCAGAATCGCCGCCGACAGCTTGTCATCCAGAAAGCGGCTCTTAATGTAGCCGCTCTCCGTCACCGTGGTGCGCGGATCCATGGCGATGATATCGCCCGTCTGAATACCCAGCTCGAGCACATCATCCTTGCTATCAACGTTCTCGTCGAGCAGGATTTCCATGTTCTTCTCGATGGTCTTGACCGGTTCATCGGCCACGTGCGCCGAAGGCTCGGTATTGAGGACCACGCCCGTATACACATTGCCGTCACGCGTGTAGACGGTGCAGTTCTCGCCATCGGCCGTAGACCACTGATGCCCGCCGAGCGTCGTGGGACGCAAGCGACCATTGTCCTTAATGGAGCGCACCATGGCGCCCAGGGTATCGACATGGCTCGCCAGTACGAGCGGCTCACCCTCGCCACCAAGCTCAACCAACACGTTGCCCTTATTGGAACGCTCGGGCCCAAACCCCATCTCGTGCAACGTTTCCATCAGATAATCAGTCGCCGCACGGGTATAGCCCGTAGGCGAAGCAATAGAAGTCAGCGCCTTCAACTGGTCAGTAATATAGGAGAGCGTAGAATCCATCTTGGACACCAAAGTCACCCTTTCATATCGAATTAAACCCACAGCAACAATACCACCGCGAAGCATCTTTTTACCTAGCGAGATGACCCATCGAGCTCCCCAGAACTGCGCCCACCACGATAAGCAGATACAAGGCGCCATCCAACAATGCGCCCCTCACATCCCGCCTTTCCGGCACCCCGGCATCTGAGAAAAGAACGCAGGCGATCCCGGGCTTCCCTCCGGGCGCATTCCGCAGGACGTAAAAGGCCCCGCCGCGCAACGCGCGCAGCGGGGCCTTTTACATGTCCGAGGACGCGCCCGGAGGGAAGCCCGGGACCGCCGACGGGAGTAATTTACTCAGCCGGGCAGATCTTCTTGAAGAGCTCGATGACGTCGTCGAGCGTCGCCTCGCGCGGGTTACCCGGGAAGCAGGCGTCAGCCATGGCGTCCTTGGCCAGGACCTCGATCTCGTCAGCCTTCATGGCCTCGCAGACGTGCGGGATGTTCACGTCGGCAGAGAGCTGCTTGACGGCGGCGATGGCGGCGTCGGCGGCCTCGTCGGTGCTCATGCCCGTGGTGTCAACGCCCATGGCGACGGCAACCTTGGCCAGACGCTCGGCGCAAACCGGCTTGTTGAACTCCATGGCGATCGGCAGCAGCATGGCGCAAGCGACGCCGTGCGGGGTGTCGTAGTGAGCGGACAGGGTGTGAGCCATGGCGTGGTCAATGCCCAGGCCGACATTGGAGAAGCCCATGCCGGCGACATACTGGCCAAGAGCCATGCCCTCGCGGCCGGAGCCGGGCTGGCCGGACTTGGCCTCGGCGACGGAGTCGCGCAGGTTCTCGCTGATCAGCTTAATGGCCTCAAAGTGGAACATGTCGGAGAGCTCCCAGGCACCCTTGGTGGTGTAGCCCTCGATGGCGTGGGTCAGAGCGTCCATGCCAGTGGAAGCGGTAAGGCCGGCGGGCATGGAAGCCATCATGTCGGGGTCGACGACGGCGACCTCGGGGGCGTCGTTGGTGTCGACGCACACGAACTTGCGGACCTTCTCGGGGTCGGTGATGACGTAGTTGATGGTCACCTCGGCAGCGGTACCGGCGGTCGTCGGCACAGCGATGGTGAACACGGCGTGATTCTTAGTCGGAGCAACGCCCTCGAGGCTGCGGACATCGGCGAACTCAGGGTTGTTGATGATGATGCCGATGGCCTTGGCGGTATCCATGGAGGAACCGCCGCCGATGGTCACGATAGCGTCAGCCTCGGCGGCCTTGAAGGCCTCGACGCCGTCCTTGACGTTCTGGATAGTGGGGTTGGGCTTGATCTCGGAGTAGAGGCTCCAAGCGATGCCGGCGGCGTCGAGCTCGTCGGTCACCTTAGCGGTAACGCCAAACTTAACCAGATCGGGGTCGGAGCAGACGAAGATCTTCTTGTAGCCGCGACGCTGGAGCTCACCGGGGATCTCCTTGATGGCGCCGGAACCATGATAAGAAATGGTGTTGAGAACGAAACGATTAGCCATTGATAGCCTCCCATCGTGTGCGGGGCACCCATTACGCCCCACGCTATGAGTCCCATCCTAACGCTTTTGTAACGAAAAACACGTGAGAACGTCAAATTGTTAAAGCGTTTCAACAAGAGATGAAAAAATAATGCGGCAAAGGGACGGCCCCTCTGCCGCATTCGGTTACTTGCGACAGCCCTCTTTCCAAGCCTCGGCCGCAACCTTCCAGCGTAAGCGCAAGTCGCGCTCGCGGTCGATGAACATGATGGCAAACGCGACAAACAGCAGCAAGCTCGCCACGACGATGGCGTGCAGGCCCATGCGCTCAATGCACCAGTTGCCCAACACGGCGCCAAACACAAAGGTAAAGATCACGCCAAAGTACAGCAGGCCGTTTTCCAAAAAGCCGCGCCTGTGGGTGATGATGTAATCATCCACGTTTTGTAGCGCGTTGCGCAAGTTGCCGATGCACATGGTCGTAGCGATGCCGTGACCGTGGATCTTGCGGAAGCTCTCTACCTGCATACCGCAGGCAAACGAAGTGAGGCAGTTGGCGAGCAGGTTGTAACCGCCGCCCGGGATAAAGCTCACGCCCAGCAAGATAACGGCTTCAAAAAACACCGTCACCTGGCGCCAGTGAATCACACTGCCAAACCGCTCGTGAACCAGGTCGGCAAGCATAATACCCACAGCAAACGACACCACAGGGAAGAAGTAGCGCCCCGCCAGCGCCCAGTTGCCCTCCGAGATGCTCACGCCCACGAGCAGGATATTGCCCGTCTGCGCGTTTGCGAAAACATGATCGCGCCCAATGTACGAATAAACGTCCATAAAGCCACCGGCGAGCGCCAAGATGATGCCCAGCTCGATGGACTCCGATATCTGTTTGGCACGCTGCATCGTCGTGCATCCTCCTTGTTGACGACTCTCTCGTGCGTTGGCGGAAACATAGCCGCCGTTCATACTGTAACCCATTGACAACATGGCATGCGCGCGAGACGGGCTCCCCAACGCGCAGATACACAGTCTGGAAACAAACGGCACCCGCATCGATACGCCGATCCGCCAACCCATGTACTCCACCAGTCTTTTTAGCCCCGTCCCAAAAAGACTGGTTACAATTACGTGCAGCATACAAACACCGGGAGGGATCGTGGCAAAAAAGCCTCAGCACGCTCAGAACAACCAGCGCAGTCAGCAGGGCAAACAGGGCCAGCAGCAAAAGCGCGGCGGTAAGGCGCAGGCCACGGTCGCCCGCACCAAGCATTCCCAAGCGACGCCCGCCCGCCCCTGGCGTCCGGGCCGCGATAAGTTCCTCCCCGTCAGTCGCGCCGACATGGATGCGCGCGGCTGGGACCAGTGCGACTTTGTCTACATCTGCGGTGACGCCTACGTGGACCATCCCAGCTTTGGCATGGCTATCATCAGCCGCGTCCTTGACGCGCACGGCTACAAGGTGGGTATCATCTGCCAGCCCGACTGGACCGATCCCGCCAGCATCACGGTGCTCGGCGAGCCGCGCCTGGGCTTTCTCGTCAGTGCCGGCAACATGGACTCCATGGTCAACCACTATTCGGTGACCAAGCACCGCCGCCACACCGACGCCTATACCCCCGGTGGCGAGGGGGGGCACCGCCCCAATCGTGCCGTCACGGTCTACGGCAACCTCATCCGCCAGACGTTCAAGGACGCCCCCATCATCATCGGCGGCATCGAGGCGAGTCTGCGCCGCCTGGCCCACTACGACTACTGGCAGGATAAGCTCAAGCGCTCGGTGCTGCTCGATTCGGGCGCCGACATCCTCATCTACGGCATGGGCGAGCACGCGATCGTCGAGATCGCCGATGCGCTCGACGCGGGCCTGCCCATCGATCAGATCACCTATATCAACGGCACCGTCTACCGCACCAGCTCGCTCGACGAGGTCTACGACTACGACCTGCTGCCCAGCTGGGACGACCTTGCCGCCGATAAGCTCAACTACGCGCGCAGCTTTAACGTGCAGCAGCAGAACATGGACCCCATCACCGGGCATCGCCTGGTAGAACCCTACCCCAACAGCGTCTATGTGGTGCAGAACCCGCCGTCCGCGACGCTTACCACCGACGAGATGGACGAGGTGGCCGAACTCCCCTACGCACGCGATTGGCATCCCGATTACGACGCAGCGGGCGGCGTGCCGGCTTTTGCCGAGATCAAGTTTTCAATCAGCTCCAACCGCGGGTGCTTTGGTGAGTGCTCGTTTTGCGCGCTGACCTTCCACCAAGGCCGCGTGCTGCAGATGCGCAGCCACGACTCGATCATGCGCGAGGCCGAGCTGCTCACACACGACCCCGAGTTTAAGGGCTACATCAACGATGTGGGCGGACCGACGGCCAACTTTAGCCGCCCGGCCTGCGACAAGCAGCTCAAACATGGCGTGTGCAAGAACAAGCGCTGCCTATGGCCGAGCGTGTGTAAGAACATGGTGGTCGACGAGAGCGGCTACACGCAGCTGCTGCGCGACCTGCGCCAGCTGCCGGGCGTCAAGAAGGTCTTCGTCCGCAGCGGCATCCGTTTTGACTACACCATGGCCGATGCCTCGGACGAGTTTTTGCGCGAGCTGCTGGAGCACCATGTCTCGGGCCAGCTACGCGTGGCGCCCGAGCATGTGAGCGACGCGGTGCTCTCCGTGATGGGCAAGCCGAGCCGCGCCGTCTACGACGCGTTCTGTCGCAAATTTGAGCGCTTGAACCGTGAATACGGACTCAAGCAGTACGTGGTTCCGTACCTGATCTCGAGCCACCCCGGCTCGACGATGAAGGAAGCGGTGGAGCTTGCCGAGGCTGTGCGCGACATGGGCTACATGCCCGAGCAGGTGCAGGACTTCTACCCCACCCCGTCCACCATGTCGACCTGCATGTACTACACCGGCGTGGACCCGCGCACCATGGAGCCGATCTATGTAGCGCGCGACCCGCACGAGAAGGCCATGCAGCGCGCGCTCATCCAGTATCGCAAGCCCGAGAACTACAAGCTCGTGCGCGAGGCGCTGGAAAAAGCCGGGCGTCGTGACCTGATCGGCTACACCAAGCATTGCCTGATCCGTCCCGTACCGCCGCGCCCGGGCGAGACGTCTGCTGGCGGTGGGCATGGCACCGGCAAGAAGGGCGGCAAGCCGCACGGTGACGCCGGCGCTGGCAAGGGGCCTAAGGGCAGCAAGGGTCACGGCGGCATGTCGCGCGCGCAGAACACCGCAGGCCGCAACCGCGCAGCTCAGGGGCGTCAGGGTGCCAACGGAGGCGGTCGCCGCAACTAGCGAAGTGGTGCACTCGCTGCGTCCATCCCACACGCTTGGCGCAGCGAGCGCATTGCCTCCACCAGGATCACGCCGGCGATCGCGACCGTGATTATCACGTCGAGCGGCGTGTTCACAAACCACAGCAGGCCCATGAGGTACGACCCGGCGTTAAAGGCAAAGTGCAGCAGAATCGTGTAGCGGAGCTTTCCGGTGGTCACGAGCACCCAGCCAAAGACCAGACCGGCGGCGCCGGCGTAGCAGCCCTGCACCCAGTTCATATGCATAAAGCCAAAGACCGCCGCCTGCAGCACAATCGCCGCGGCGATGCCTCGCTTGTCCGGCGCCGCCCAGGGCACCATGGCGCCGTCTTGCGCGTTCGCGCGGCGCCGGCGTTTCCAGAGCGGACGGCACTGCGGGTTAAACGCTCGGAGCGAAAACTCAAAAATGATACCGCGCACCAGCAGTTCCTCGCAAAACGGAGCGCCGAGCACCGTGGTCAGGACGGCCAGATAGCTCGTGTCGCCCATGCCCGTCTCCTCGACAAGCTCGCTGTAATCGGCCGCCGCCTCGGGCAACAGCGACAGCACGGCGTCGGTCACGTAGCCAACGACCACCTGCAGGGCAAGGCCGATCACGATAACGCAGGCGATGCGCCTCCATGCTTTGCCTGCTCCCCCGCCAAGCGGGCGCTCGCCCTGCCAGCGCACCATAAACGAGCGCGGCCACAGATAACGCCACCACAGCAGCGCCATCAAAAACGATACCGTCTGCGCGACGGCCTGAAGCAATTGAATGTCGAGGTCATCGATTGAAAAACCCATGAACACCGATGCGACGCCAAGGGCGGAGAACAAAACGACGCTCAGGGCTATATCGGCAGCGACGACGCCAAAACAGGCAAGCGCCCAAATCATCGCATTGAGCATGCCAACCTCCTCTCGACGGGTAGTCATATAAGAACGTCCCCAACGACTAGTCATTGGGGACGTTCTTCAACGACTAGTTGTTGGGGACAGTCTTTGCCGAAGGCCCCGTTGGGCGAGATGTCGAACGGAAAGGTGCCGCAACGATTGAACGCGGCGATAAACATGCGGATGGCGTTGGACGGCGTGGTGCCCACGAGCTGGGTTGCCGCCGCGAAGGCCGCCTTTTCCTCGGGCAAGACCTTCGCGACAACCGGGGTCATGTGTTCTGCCATGGCGCTTCCTTTTTGAAACGACGGTGGTGCGGATAGATGCGGGCCACGCGGCTGGGCGACGGGCCGTGAAGGCAACCCGATTGGCCCGCATCTGGAGTGTGTTTCTACGGCGTTGGTATCACTTGGTATTCCTAAGTATTACCCCGCAGATAGAATACCATACCCGACCCCATGGGGACGGAGAAAAAACGGATCATTTTGTTGCTGAGTAAGTATTTAGAGCGTGATGATATCCGAGATATTGAGGGCCTTAGCGTCAGCGGCATCGTGCGATGCAAGCAGCAGCATGCGACCGTCGAGCAAGTCGAGCACGACCTCGGCGCATGCGTCGCGCGCAGCGGTATCTAAACCGGTAAAGGGCTCGTCCAGAATCACCGCGTCGCCTGGGCACAGCAGGGCTCGAGCGATCTCGACGCGACGGCGCTGCCCGCCCGAAAGCTCGGCCACGCGAGCATGTACATCGACCCCCGGCACCAGCAGGCGCAACAGGGCCGCAGCACTCGAGGCGTCCACGCGTGCATCGGCGCACACTAGCACGTTATCCAGCGCCGCGGCGGACTCGACCAAGCGTGCATCCTGAAACACCATCGAGCACGGCGCGCACTCCCCCGCTGCCAACGAAAGCAGCGTCGACTTGCCCATGCCCGAAGCGCCCATCACACAGATACGCCCACCCGCGGGCAAGTTGAGCACCAGACCATCCAGCGCCGGCGCCCAGGGCGCGCGATCGCCCACGGCGAGCGCAAGCTCCGCTGAAGTGCCATCGCTCGCAGCCCCCGCACGCCCACGCAATCCATGCCCATGCGCCCGCACGGCCGCGCGCCACGCCACGGGCCCCGAAACCCGCAGCAGCCACACTAGCACGCGCTCACATGCCCACGATGCCGCCACGACCAACACGGTCCACGCCAGCAGATCAGCCGTCTCGATCAAAAGCTTCGCCTGATAGATGCGCTCACCCACGGTGCCCACCGCCATGCCGATGAGCTCGGCTGCCACGCCGGCCTTCCAGCTCATGCCAATCACGGCACGCGCACACGAAAGCACAAACGGCAGGACTTCGCGCCAGGTATGGGCGCAAAACAGTCGCCAGCCGCGCACGCCATGCAGACGGAACATCTGCTCCAGCGGTTTATTCACCTGTGCCAAGCCCTCGGCCAGCGAAAAATACACGCCCGGCAGCGCCATCAAAAAGACTGCCGCGATGCTCACGCGCGCCGACCCCAGCCAGATTAGCAACAGGACCACCACGCAGGCGACCGGTGTCGCCTTTACAAACGACAGCGCCAGAGCCACCAGGTGCGCAAACGCCCGCGAACGTGACGAAATCCCGGCAAGCACACCACCACACACCGCGGCAAGCGCCAGCCCGCCCAGTATCCGCGCGCCCGAGCCCGCCAAAATCGCCCAGGTACCGCCATCGCACACCAGGCGCAGAAGCGCCAAGGCAACAGCACCCGGCCCCGGCAAGATCAGCGGCTGCGCCACCAGCGACGCCGCAAAGATCCACACGGCAAGCCAAAAGGCGGCGACGGCACCCACTGCCGCCACCGCCTTCGCACGCTCAGTCATGTGTCGAGCAAACGCACGCACGGGCTACTCCATGTAGTAAAAATCGTCAGCCGGGAGCTTACCGCCCACGGCACTCGCGTCCGCATCGGCCAGCACCTGCAGGTACCCACCGAGCGCCGCCTTCATATCTTTCCCCGTCTGGCACACGAGCATGCACCCGGGAATCGCCTTCTCGGCGATCTTGGCGTTATCCACGATGCCGGCATCGACCACGGCCTGCGCCCAGTCTGCTGGCGCCGCATTGACAGCCTTAACGCTCGCCGCATGGCAGCTCAAGAACTCCGCCACGGCCTCGGGATGTTCCTCGGCAAACGCGCGGCGCACCACGGTCACACCCGTCAGTAAGCGCGAACCCGTGTCACCCGCCAGCTCATCCCACGCATCGGTCAGGCTTACCGGAGCCGACAGCTTGCCTTCGCTCTTTGCGATGGCAGCTGTCTTGAACGGCTCCGGCAGCACGCCCACGGCGGACGGGTCGGCAAGCAGGGCCGACAGCACCTCGGTGGGCTCGCTCTTAAACTCGAGCGTCACCTGTCTGGTCAGGCCCGCGCGCTCCAGCAGGTAGTTCATGACGTACTCCGGCGTGGTGCCTTTGCCCGTCATGTAGACGGTACGACCCGCCAGATCACCAAACGAAGTAACGTCCGCGTTACCCGTCACCACGTTCAGCACGCCCAGCGTGTTGATGTCGATGACCTGCACCGCGCCCTCGGTCTTGTTGTAGAGCACGCTCGCCACGTTGGCCGGCACCAGGGCAATGTCGATATCGCCCTGAATGACCTTGGGCACAATCTCGTCGGCCGCGGCGCTGATCGCAAAGTCGAACTCATTGTCCGTCTCGCCATCGGCAGCCTGGTCCATAAACTGCACCAGACCGATCGACGTCGGTCCCTTGAGCGAGGCAACGCGCACCTCGACCGACTCAGCGGCAGCGCCACTCGCCGAAGACCCAGCAGCCGAACCCGCAGAAGACCCCGCCCCCGCAGCCCCGCCGCCACAGCCCGCGAGCGCAAGCGACAGCGCGCCCGCGGCAAGCGCCGAGGCAAACCCTCGGCGCGTCATCTCAACATTAAACGCACGCATCGCTAGCACTTCCCTTCGTTGGGCATCGACCAGGCGTGATGATCGGTATGCAGCAGCTCCTCAGCCAGCGGCGAGAGCGGCGCGCCCAAAAACTCGCGATAGCATGCCTGAACATCGGGGTTCTCGTGCGAGAAGCGAATGTCTGCCGCCGCATCGAGGCCCCAGAGCACCTGGCCGCGCTCTGCCGCCAGCTCACAGCCGTCATGGATGGGCTGACCACCGCCACCGACGCAGCCGCCCGGACACGCCATAACCTCAACGAAGTCATAGCTCACACGACCATCGCGAATCGCGTCGAGCAGGCGGGCGGCGTTGCCCAGCCCGTGCGCCACGGCGACGCGCACCTTGGTGCCATCGATATCGGCCACGGCTTCCTTCCAGCCGTCCAGGCCGCGCACGTCGGTAAAGAAGTCGGCGTCGGGGTTCTTGCCCGTCACCAGGTAATAGGCCGAGCGCACGGCGGCCTCCATCACGCCACCCGTGGCGCCAAAGATCACACCCGCGCCTGTGCCAAAGCCCAGCGGCGTATCGAGCGGCTCCTCGACCAGCGTGTCCACGCTCACGTGGCTCGCGCGGATCATGCGCACCATCTCGCGCACCGTCAGCGCAACGTCCACATCGGGCGCACCGTCCTCGCCCACCATGCTCGGCAGCGCGCACTCGGCCTTCTTGGCCGTGCACGGCATCACGGACACCACGAACAGGCGCTCGGGTTCCACGCCCAGCACCTTGGCGTAGTAGGTCTTGGCGATGGCGCCGAACATCTGCTGCGGTGACTTGGACGTGGACAGGTTGTCGACAAACTCCGGATAGCGCGCCTTCACAAAGCGCACCCAGCCCGGGCAGCAGCTCGTAAACATGGGCCAGCCGCGGCTGTCGCCCTCGCCCTTGGCGGCCTTACTCAGGCGCTCGAGCAGTTCGGAGCCCTCCTCCATAATGGTGAGGTCGGCCGAAAAATCGGTATCGAACACATACTCAAAGCCCACGCGACGCAGCGCGCAAGCCAGACGCTCAACGGTTGCCTCCTCGCGCGGAATGCCGAGCTCCTCGCCCCAGGCGGTGCGCACGGCCGGCGCTATCTGTACCAGCACGATCTTGTCGGGATCGGCGAGCGCGTCAAACACGGTCTCGGTATCGTCGCGCTCGCGCAGGGCGCCCGTCGGGCAATGCGTGATGCACTGGCCGCACGCGACGCAATCGGTCTTGCCGATCGGTGCGCGCCCGCGGGTACCCACGGCGGTATGCGTGGCGCGGTTGGTCAGGTCCCAAATCCCCAGGCCCTGCACGCTCTCGCACACCTTGATGCAGCGCATGCATTTAATGCACTTGTCGTTTTCGCGGATGATGGGAAAATCGAAATCCCAGCCCTCGCCCGCCAAATGCCTTTGATACGGCAGATAGAAAATGCCCAGGTCGTTGGCGATGGTCTGCAGGTTGCAGTTGCCGCTGCGCACGCAGCTCGTGCACTGCGAATCGTGCTGGGACAGCAGCAGCTGCACGTTGGTGCGACGGGCCTCGCGGGCCTTGGGACTGTTGGTGTGGACCACCATGCCGTCGAGCACGTAGTTGTTGCAGGCGGCAACCAGCTGATCGCAGCCCTCAACCTCGACCACGCACACGCGGCAGCCGCCGATCTCGTTCAGATCGCGCAGATAGCATAGGGTGGGAATCTGGATGCCGACGGACTTGGCTGCATCCAGGATCGTGGTGCGCTCGGACACCACGACCTCGCAATTATCGATAGTGAGCTTGGCCATATTGTGCGCTCCGTTTTCGGTGTTGTCACTGACGGTGGTTTTGTTGGGCTCTACCATTCCAGGTTCCTCCCTCCGCGGAACGCGCCAAAGCCAAAGTGATCGCAACGCAGGCAGCGGCTTGCCTCCTGGCGTGCCTCCTCCTCGGTGAGACCCTGCTCGACCAGATTCCAATCGTGGATGCGCTCGCCGGCTTCGCGCTCGCCCAGCTCGCAGCGGCCGCACTCGTGCTTGCCCTTAAACTGCACGGTCGGCAGTTCAACGTCGAGCTTGATCTTGTGGTCAAAGCCCAGATAGCGGTCGATATTTGCCGAAGCAACGCGGCCGGCGTTGATGGCACGGATGACGGTGGCGGGGCCGGTCTGGCAGTCACCGCCGCTAAAGAGGCCATCGAAGTTAGGCACGGCGCCATCCGAATCGGTGACGACGCGACCCCACTTGCAGGCGATGCCCATGTCCTCAAACGGCTTGGAATCGATGTCCTGGCCAATGGCCACAAACACGCGCTCGCAGGGAATGACGCGCTCGGGCGTGGCGGCGGCACGCGGGGCCGGACGCCCACGACGGGGCTCGCCGATAATCTGCGGCTGCACGCGCAGGCCACTCACGCGACCTTCCTCGCCCGTCTCGATAGCGAGCGGGGCGGTCAACTCCAGTACCTCGCAGCCCTCGGCCTGGGCGCCGGCGATCTCGGCGTCCTGGGCCGTCATGTCGCAGATGCGACGGCGGTAGACGATGCTCACCTTTTCGGCACCGCAGCGCACGGCGGAGCGCGCCACGTCCATGGCCACGTTGCCGCCGCCGATGACGCACACGCGCTGGCCGCTCAGGTCGGGCAGCTCGTCGTCGCCGATGGCGCGCAGCATCTTGACGGCCGACTCCACGCCGAGCGCTTCCTCGCCCGGAAGGCCGAGCTTCTTATCGCTGTGGGCGCCAATGGCCAGGTAGACGGCATCGTACTCGTCACGCAGACGGGCGAGCTCCTCGCCGCGCACAGAGTGGTCGAGCTCAACGTCGATGCCGGCGCTCAAGATCCAGTCGATCTCGGCCTGCAGGCGCTCGCGCGGCAGACGGTAGCTGGGAATGCCGTAGCGCAGCATGCCGCCCATGTGGTGGCGCTGCTCAAAGATGGTCACCTTATGACCCATCACGGCCAGGTAGTAGGCACAGGAAAGGCCGGCCGGGCCGCCGCCGATCACGGCGACGCGCTTACCGGTGTCGTCCACTACATGCGGCTTGTGGTCGTTGAGGTCACTATGCTCGACGGCAAAACGCTTGAGGGCGAGGATGTTCATGGGGTCGTCGACCATGCCGCGACGGCAGTGCATCTCGCAGGGGTGCTCGCATACCAGGCCGCAGACGAGCGGCAGCGGGTTGTTTTTGCGGATGACTTTGACGGCGTCGGCATAACGGCCGGCCTCGACCAGCGAGATGTATCCGGGAATGTCGACGTGCGCCGGGCAGCCCGATACGCACGGAACGCGCGCCTCACGGTCAAAGCCGCAGGAGTGCTCGCGAATGTGGTGTTCAAAATCGTCGCGGAAGCCGCGAATGGCGGTGAGCGCCATGGCACCAGCCTCGTAGCCGATGGCGCAATCGCTCGAAAGGTAGATGGTGCGGGCCGTACGCTCGATCAGATTGAGCGTGGACTCATCGGCTCGGCCCTCAAGCACGTCGGCGAGCAGGTCGCTCAGCGCGCTCAGACCCACACGACAGGGCGTGCACTTGCCGCAGCTCTGGGTGGAGCACAGGTTGACGAGCGCCGCCGTAAACTCGACGGGGCACGGGGCAAGCGAGCTCACCGCCAGACGACGTCCAAGCGCATCATGCAGGTCGTCCATAACGGCCTGGGCGTGGCTGCGCTCCATTACATGCAGTCGTGCCATAAGATCCCCTCTCACATGGCAGCCCGGAGGCGAGGCCGGGCGAAAATGCTACATGCAACACACTGGCCTAATAAGTTGTTTGGCAACAACACAGTTCGGCAGGCGGTATAAAACGCGGCCCTCAGCGGTGCTAAACACCTTTATCGCAGATAAATGCCATATTTGGTAAAACGCGTTACCAAATGACAATGCCCCGCCCACGCAATCACGTGGACGGGGCATTGCTCCAGGTATGCGGCCAGCGACCCTGTTGCTTTTACTTAAGCTCGGGCCAGTAACCCTTGTTGGCCTCGATCATGTCGTCGAGAACCTCCTTGGCGACCTTCATCGAAGGCACGGTCTTGTTGAGCGTAAAGGCCTTGAGCGCCTTCTCGTAAGAACCCTCGATCGTAGCCTCGACCACGAGCTTCTCAGAGTTCAGCTGCTGCATCATGAGGCCCTGCTGGAACAGAGGAATGTTGTCGCGGCTGATGACCTCGGGGCCGTTCTTGCCAATGTAGGCAGGCAGCTCGACCATAGCGTCATAGGGCATGTTGGGGATAGCGCCCTTGTTCTCGCAAATGACCAGGAAGCGCTGCTTGGTGTCGTTCTTCAGAGCGATAGCCAGATCGGCAATCCAGTCGCCGTGGCTGCCCGCGTAGAACGTGCTCTCGTCGATCTCGCCCGTCTTCTCGTAATGGTCGATGCCGTCGAAGAGGTTCTTCTCGCGCGTCTCCTCGACCTCGTTAGCACGGGTGCGCTCGGGGTTGGAATGCTCGACGAACTCCTTCTGCTGCAGGTAGTAGTTCAGATACGTGTTGGGCAGGTACTCCGGGAAGCACTCCATGATCTCGTACTCGCCCTTCCAGACGTAGTACCAGCTGCCCTTGGTGTGACGGTTCTGCTCGGGGTGCTCGTCGGCGGTCTCCTCGGGCTTCTTTGCCATGAGCGAGCCCATGCCCTTGAGGTAAGAATCGGGCAGCAGAATCTCATGCTCCTTGATGTACTCGCGCAGCTGCGGGAGCACCTCCTCGCCCTTGTGGCGGATCGAGGTGAACCAACCAAAGTGGTTGAGGCCAAAGTAATCGTACTCGACATCCTTCTTGTCGATATCGAGCGCGGCGCATACCACGTCGATAATCGCGATCGGCATGTCGCAGATGTTGATGATGCGAGCGTTGGGGCGCAGGACGCGGCAGCCCTCGGAGACGATGGCGGCAGGGTTGGAGTAGTTGAGAATCCAGTAATCCTTCTTGGCGTACTTCTCAACGTCATCGATCAGCTCGACCATGGGGAAGATGGTGCGCATGCCGTAGGCAAGGCCGCCGCAACCGCAGGTCTCCTGGCCCACGCAGCCGTGACGCAGCGGAATCTTCTCGTCCTGCTCGCGCATGGCGTAGCCGCCCACGCGCATCTGGGCAAACACGAAGCTCGCGTCCGTAAAGGCGGTCTCCTTGTCGGTGGTCACCGTGAGCTTGATGTCCAGGCCAAGGTCCTCGTGCAGAATCCAGTCCACGAGCACGCCGATCTTGCGCTGGCGCTCCTCGTTGATGTCGTACAGGCGAATCTCGTCAACGTCGAGCTCGTCCTTGCGCAGAGCGATGGACTTGACGATGCCGGGGGTAAAGGTGGATCCGCCACCACACAGAGTAATGATCATTGTTTACTGCTCCTTCTCAATTGCGTTTTCGACCTTGTCGCGCATCTCGGCGACCTTCATGCCAAAGATGATCTGGATATTGTTGCCGTTGCGGTTGATGCCGCTGTTGGGCACGTGGTTGATGAGGTCCTCATTGATGAGGTCCGGGTTCTTAACGTTCACGCGGAGACGCGTAAAGCAGTTCTCGAGCTCCTCGATGTTGTCCTTGCCACCAAGACCTGCGACCAGGTCGGCAATACCTGCATCGACGCCCTCTGCGGGGGCCGCGGCAACAGCGCCCTGCTTCACCGCGACAGACGCGGCGGCCTCGCCCTCGGCAACGGACTCAGCAAGCTCGGACTCTTCCTCGCGACCAGGCGTGTGGAGGTTGAGCTTCTTAATAAGGAAGGTGAAGAGGAAGAAGTACAGGGCGGCGTTGAGAACTCCAAGCACCAGCATAACCGGCCAGTTGGTCTTATCGACACCAAGAACCAGGTTGGAAACCACGATGTTGATGATGCCGCCTGCAGTCGAAGCGGGCACGGAGAGAACCTTAAGAAGAACCAGGAAGATGCCGGAAAGAATCGAGTGAACGACAAAGAGCACGGGAGCGGCAAAGACAAAGAGGAAGTCCATGGGCTCGGTCACGCAGGAAAGCACGGCGGTGATGATCAGCGGGATGATGACAGCCTTGGTCTTGTCCTTGTTCTGCTTGTAGGCGGTGAAGATAAAGGCGAGACCGATACCGATGTAGGGCCACAAGTTGTTGAAGGTGTAGCTGTTGAAATACGTGCTATCGGAGAAAGGCTGGCCCGTCATTGCCATCTCGGCAACACGGATGGGATAGGCGCCGGCGATAACCTGATCGCCCAGCGTAAGGGTGCCACCCACATCGGAGAACTGGAACGGGGTGTAGATGAGGTGATGCAGACCGGTGGGAACGAGCAGTTTGTTGAGCATGCCGTAGATAAACAGACCGATGTTGCCGGATTCCTTAATAATGCCGGCGACGGAGGAAATGGCACCCTGAACCGGAGGCCAAACGATGCAGAAGCCAGCGCCCATGATCCAGGAGATGATGATCATGATCAGGAACGGGAAGCGAACGCCCGAGAACATCGAAAGAGCAATGGGGAACTGCTTGTTCGAGTACTTGTTGAACACGGCGCCGGTGATGCAACCAAGAATGATGCCGCCAAACACGCCGGTATCGAGCACCTGAATGCCCATAACGGTGCTCTGGCCGGTTCCGGTAAGGCCGAGCATGCCGCTCGCCTCGGCAAGAGAGCCGGTGGCGTTGAGCACGATGTTATTGGCCTGCAGGAACAGGAAGAACGACATCAGGGCGATCAGCGAAGCGTGGCCCTTGTTCTTCTTTGCCATGGCACCGGCGATACCCACGCAGAACAGAATCGAAAGGTTGTTGATGATAAACATCAGCGACTGATAGACAACGGCGCCCACAAGCTGGAACGGACCGGAGCCCAGCACAGGGATCACGGCGCAGATGGTCTTGTTGGTCAGAATGATGCCCACGATGAGCAGGATGCCGGCAACCGAGAGATACATCATCGGCTGAACGATCGACTTCGCGAACACCTCCAACGGCGCTTTGAAATTGAACTTCTTTTTTGCGGTCATAGCGGTACTCCCCTTCCTTTTCCGCAAATTGAGATAGGTGTGCCCTGGACAAGACCGTGAGCCTTGCCTTATATCAATCGATGTGTGGGCACGTTATGCCTAGAGACCAGGTTCTCCAAGCAGGTTAACAATGTGATATGCGAGATAACTCTTCTCGGCATCGGTAACGACAACGTTATAGGTAGACGCTAAGTGGTCGGCAATTGACTCCGCACACGAGAACGCCCTCGGATACGCCGTTTCATCGATACGGAACAGCGCGTCGCCATTGACCTGCCCCGCCGCGGGATCGAGCGCTCGCTGCGCAAAAAACTGCAGATGGCGAACGAAACGCTCGTACGGCAACGAGGTGACGTCAAGGGTCGTGGCATAGTGCTCGGAAACAATCGCGAGCACGTCGCGAACAAGCTGGACCGAGACGATTAGACGGTCGGAGCGTTGCGGCATGGTGGCGTTGACGATATGCAAGGTGATGAAGCCCTGCTCCTCCTCGCTCATCTGGATGCCCATATACTCCTTGATAATCTGCAGCGCACGGCCCGCAAGCGCATACTCCTTGCGATAGAACTGCTGGATCTCGAGCAGCAACGGATTCTCACAGGGAACGCCCTTGCGCTCGCGCTCGAGGGCGAGGCTGATATGGTCTGCGAGAGCAATGAGAATCTTGTCGTTGATATCAACATTGAGCTCTCGACGGAGCATCTGAACAATGTCCTCGGCAATCACGAGGTTGACGGTGGGGATGGACTCCAAAAGATGTGCCAAGCGGTCAATCGTGCGCGAATCCTGAGAAGTGCCCTCCTGCAGCGCATAGGTCTTTTCGACCGATGCCTCATCGATAGCGTCGCCGGCATGGCGGCCAAAGCAGAGGCCTCGGCCGATGACGATGAGCTCGGAGCCATCGTCCGAAGTGACCATTGCGACGTTATTGTTGAAAACTCGCTTGATAACCACGGTACCCACCACAAGAATTTACTCGGAAAGCCAGACGACAGGCTCTTTAACAGCAACAGGGCCGGAAGCATGCTCACGAAGAGTCGAGTTCTCCGAGCGCTCGCACACGATAACGAAGACCGTGGGGTCGAAGCCAGCGGCGCGAACCGCCTCGAAATCGACCTCGACGAGGGGCTGGCCCGCATCGACATGGTCACCCTGAGCAACAAGCGCATGGAAGCCCTTGCCCTCAAGTTTAACAGTGTCGATTCCGATATGCAGCATCACCTGAGCAGAGCTGTCGTCGGACATAATGCCCAGCGCGTGCTCAGTCGGAAACAGCGCCGCGACGGTACCGGAAACAGGAGCGCACACGGTCCCCTCTTGGGGAACCACGGCAACGCCATCGCCCACGGCACGGCTGCTAAAAGCGGGGTCATTGGTATTTTCTAGATGAACAAGCTCGCCGGAAACGGGAGCGAGGATTTCGAACTCGGAAGCTGCAGTCTTCTGCTCATCCGAACCGCCCATCAGGCGAGAAAAGAAACCCATGGTGGCATGTCCCTTCATAAATATAGCCCAACCAAAATCAAGCGAATGCATCCATAGAGACACACCCGTTCAAAGACTTTGGTTAGGCCCACGTCCGAGGGACTCGGTAACCTTCCGCATTTCTTTTTACGGGAGCTATTGTAGACAAGCCCAAAGCCAGAACAATCATTATGACCGGTGAACGGTATTTATTCTCCGATAAACGGTTTTTAGGCGGCACTTAGGGACGTTCCTTTCCCGCCGGCACCCAGGGACACTCCTTGCAGCAATTTCGCATGCGTTAGATGAAGAGCTCGCATTCCTTCCGCACGACGCAAGCCTTGCTCAGCATCTGGGAAACAGCGGATAGCTTGTTGGGATCAAGCTTGCGAGCGCCTCGCGGGCATACGGCGATGCAGCGCATGCAGGAGATGCACGCCTCGTCAGCTGCTCGCTTGGGGTCGCCCTTGTCGATAGCACAAACGGGACACGCCGCGGCGCATGCACCGCAGGAGACGCATTCCTCTGTTGCCTCGGGTGCCATACGGCGACCTCCAGCTTGTTTATAAGGACGATTGCCGGGGATAGAGGGCTCGGACGCATCCTCAGCCAACAGCTTTTGCTGAATTTGCTGCGCAAACTCTGCGAGCTGCGCCGCATCCTGCGCATCCGGTCTCCCAGCAGCAAACTGACGAGCAACGGAATGCTCAGCAATAGCAGAAACAGCTGCAACCACCCTAAATCCGGCGCGCTTCGCAACGTCCTCCAGCTCTACGAGCGTGTCCTCAAACGCGCGGTTTCCGTATACACAAACCAAAACAGCCCGAGCCCCGTTGCCGCGCACCATACCCAACCGGTCAGCCACCACAGCCGGGATTCTACCGGCATACGCCGGCACAGAGATTACGGCCACGTCGTCCTCAGCCATCGAGACAGCGCTGAGATCTAGCCCGCTATCGGTCAGATCGACGGTAACGGTATTATTGTCCAGCGCCCCGGCCACAAGGCCAGACACCTTCCGCGTTCCACCCGTCGGACTAAACACAATTTCGAATACGCTCATCGAGGCACCCTCTCCCTACGCCTGGCAACGCGTCAAGCCGTTTTCACATTCAGACAGAGTATACGGCGCATGGGGGGAGCTCCCCGTTTTGGTGCGCCAGGCACCCCAATGCACCCACCCTACGCTGTCTGCCTCTTCGTTTTGTATAAATTACGGTACAGATTGTATATATTTACGGGATACCGCCGCGTTCTCCTGAGGTACCCCATCCTGGCCCGTGCAAAAAACGGAGTATTCTGCAACGTGACCGCGCCAGCACCGCCGCGGGTGGGCAAAACTGTAGGGCGCCGTATCATTCTAAGTCCCGACATGGCGAGAATGACGCGCCCCCTGCTCCGGAAAACGGCGAAATCTGACTCGGAACGCTCGCTAGGGATATCCGAAGGCCACCGTTGGCGACGTCGAATCATATGCAGACAGCTCGAACTGCAGAATACTCCAAAAAATGCACGGCGCACCCCATAGGACCCATTGCTGCATGGCAGGAAACAAGCCCACGGCATCCTCTAGATGCATTCCCGAGGAAATCACATTTGAACTAGCGATCGGATACGGCAAACAAAAGGGCCCCGAACGTAGTTGCTCGGGGCCCTTGGTTCACCTCGCTCTAGCGGGCGATGCGTATGTTATTTGCGCTTGCCGCCGCCGTCGCCGGGGCGACGGGAGCTGCCACCGCGCTTGCCGCCACGGCTGTTGCCGTAGCTGCCACGGTTATCGCGACCGCCGGCACGGCCGCCACGGGAGCCGGCCTGGTTGCCGCCACGACCACCACGATAGCCGCCGCGACGCTCTTCGCGGGTATCGTCGTAGTTGCGCCAGTCATCGCGACGATCGCGGCTGGCACGCGGGTCACGACGATCGCGTGACTCGTTAGAACGACCAGCGCCGCCGCGGCCGCCATTGCTGCGAGCGCCCTCGCGACGCTCGCCGCCGCGGCTACCGCGCTCTTCAAAGCGCTTGCCGCCGCGGGACTCACCGCCACGGGTACCTCGCTCACCGCGACCCTCGCCGCCGCGACGCTCATCGCGCCCGCCGCGCTCGCCATCGCGACCGGAGCGACGACGGTCACCCGAGCCGCGCTTGCCGCCGCGCGAACCACGGCCCTCGTCCTCGCGCTCAACACGACGACGACCGCCACGGTCCTCGTCCTCACGGCGACGGCGGTGTGCCTCGCCCTGGAACTGCTTGGCACGACGCTCGGCACGGTTGCCGCGCGGTCCCTGCTCAACAGCACCGGCCCGCTCCTCGGCAGCTACCTCGCGGGCCACGCTCTCCACAGCCTCGTCCACGCGAGCCTGAACGCCCTCGCGCACGCGGGTCTTGCCGCCGCGCTTAGGACGGCTCGGACGCTCGCCGTCGCCGCGACGCTCGTCACGACCGCGGTTGGAACGACCGGCCACATCACCGTAATCGTCGCCGTTGCGCTTGCCGTCGCGACGCGCCTGCTCAAGCTTCTTCTTGGTCTTGGACTTGCCTCGCTTGGTCTTCTTCTTCACCTTAAAGGCCGCAGGGTCGCGCTCGGGATCAACCGCGGGCGGATTGGGGCCCACGTGCAGGTCGCCGGCCTCGTAGATGTCGGCGGTCTTGTCCATGAGTTTCTCGATCTCGTAGAACTCGTCCACGTCCTGCTCGGTCACAAATGTAATGGCCCAGCCCAGCTCGCCGGCGCGGCCCGTACGGCCAATGCGGTGGATATAGTCGGTCGGCTCGGCCGGCACGTCAAAGTTCACGACGTAGCGCACGTCGCTAATGTCGATGCCGCGGGCGAGCACGTCGGTTGCCACCAGCACGTCGACGGTGCCGTCGCGGAAGGCCGAAAGCGCACGCTCGCGCTGGGCCTGGCTGCGGTTACCGTGAATCGCGGCGGCCTTGATGCCCTTACGCTCCAGACGACGGCAGCAGCTGTCGGCACGGTGCTTGGTGCGCATAAAGACGATAGTGCGCTCCGGGCCTTCCTTCTTGAGGAACTCGGGCAGCAGGTTGTTCTTGGCCTCGATGGACACCGGGAACACAAACTGGTCGACGGTGTCGGCGGTCGACGTGGCAGGCGCGATCTCCACGCGGGCCGGATCGCTCACCAGGTCGGTGATCTCGCCCACGGCCTCCTCGTCGAGCGTGGCCGAGAACAGCAGCGTCTGACGCTCGGCCGGCGTCTCGCGCACAATGCGGCGGACGGCGGGCAAAAAGCCCATATCGAGCATGCGGTCGGCCTCGTCCAGCACCAGCACCTTGACCTCGTCCAGGTGGCAGGCGCCCTGCTCGATCAGATCGACCAGACGGCCCGGCGTGGCGACCAGGATATCGCAGCCGTACTTGAGTGCCGCGGTCTGCGGCTTGTAGCTCACGCCGCCCACGACGGTCACGGCAACGTGGCCCGTGACGTCGGCGATTTTGCTCGCGACCTCGTCGATCTGCTGGGCAAGCTCGCGCGTGGGGGTGATGACGAGCATCACGGGACCGCGACCGTTGCCCTCGGGCTTCTTGGCACCGCGACGGCGGTTGCGGCCGCTGCGCTCGCGCACAGGCTTGGGCGGAGCGATGTGCTCCAGGTTGTTCATGGTCGGCAGCAAAAAGGCAGCCGTCTTGCCGGTGCCGGTCTGAGCGGCGGCAAGCAGGTCGCGGCCTTCGAGCACCACAGGAATCGAACCGGCCTGCACGGGCGTCGGCGCCGTGTAGCCCAGGTTCTCGATAGCACGAAGCATCTCGTCGGAAAGGCCCAGCTCGTCAAAGGCGGGCAGGCTCTCGGTAGCGGACTCGACGGCCTGGGCAGCATTGGCCTCATCGGCGGCATCGAAGGCAGCCTGGGTCATGGCCTCACGGGTCTCGTCCAGAATCTCGGCGTCGGTGACGTCGGATACAGAATTACGCATATGTTGTTGTTCCTTATCTGCACGCGCAATGGGCACGGCATGCGGCCGCGCGGGCGTGCTTGGTAGTGCGCTAATACATACAAAAACGGGTGCGCACAGAGAGGACGTTGCTCAGCACGCTGGCGATCGCTTTGGCAGCCCTATCACGCGCCGTCCAGACGCAGCAGCTCTAAGCGATGGAGCAGATTCGCCGCCGGTTAGTATACCCGTGCTTCGCATGCCCCCACGTAAACCACAGATGACGAGGCGGATGAGGCGGGTCTGGGCCGATTGTCTCAATCTGTAACAGTTACGAGACAAAACCGGGTCTACACGTTACAGATTGAGACGAACTCAAACATCGCAAAACATAATCTCGATCTGTAACAGTTAGAGGTCATTTTCCCCGCTAGATGTTACAGATCGAGATGTTTGACATGAGCTGCCAACGATTGAGCAGCCACCCTCATCTGTAACGAAATGTCATACATTTCTTTCTATACTGGACACCCCCAGGGGGTATGGGTGTATAGTATCGGCAGGTTAACAATTCCAACACCGAACCACGGAAAGGAGAAGCCATGGCTCAAGATAAGTTCGACGTGGGCGGCATGACATGCGCCGCCTGCCAGGCACATGTGGACCGCGCCGTGAGCAAGCTCGACGGCGTCCAAAGTGTCGCGGTCAACCTACTCGCCGGTTCCATGATGGTGGACTACGACCCCGCGCAGGTCTCCCCCAACGATATCTGCGCCGCCGTCGACCGCGCAGGCTACTCGGCCTCACCCGTCGATGCGGGCACCGGTACCGCCGGCTCAAACGGCAGCACGCAAGCCAGGTCTGGCGCCGCCCATATGGAGTCGCCGACCAAAAAGCTGGAGGCCGCCGCCTCTGCCATGCGCACCCGCCTCATCGTCTCGATTGTCTTCCTCATTCCGCTGTTCTACATAGGCATGGGGCACATGCTCGGCTGGCCGCTGCCCGGCATTTTCACGGACCACATCCACAGCATGACGCTCGCCCTCACCGAGCTCGTCCTGCTTATCCCCATCGTCTACGTCAACGATGCGTACTTTATCAACGGCTTCAAGTCGCTCGTGCACGGCGCGCCCACCATGGACGCCCTCATCGCCGTCGGTGCCACCGCTTCCATTGCCTGGTCGCTCTACGCCATGTTCATCATGGCCGACCAGCTGGCCACAGGTCAGATCCACGAGGCCATGATGACAGGCATGGACAATCTGTACTTTGAGAGTGCGGGCACGATCCTGTCGCTCGTCACCGTGGGCAAATACCTCGAGACGCGCAGCAAGTCCAAAACCGGCGGCGCCATCGAGGCGCTCATCGACTTGGCACCCAAGACCGCGACCGTCGTTGCCGATGACGGCACCGAAACCACCGTCGACGTCGACGCCATCCTTCCCGGCCAGGTCCTGCGCGTGCGCCCCGGCGAGTCTATCCCTGTCGATGGCGTGGTACTCGAGGGGGCGTCGGCCGTGGACGAGAGTGCGCTCACCGGCGAGTCCATCCCCGTGGAAAAGGTCGCCGGCAACACCGTCAACGCCGCCACGGTCAACCGCACCGGATCGTTTACCTTCCGTGCCACGCGCGTGGGCGCCGACACGTCGCTCGCCAAAATCATCCAGCTCGTCGAGGACGCCAACGCCACCAAGGCGCCCATCGCCCGCATGGCCGATAAGGTCGCCGGCGTGTTTGTGCCCGTGGTGTTCGTGATTTCGGCCGTGACCTTTGCGGCGTGGATGGCACTGACCGGCAGCATCAACGAGGCGCTCACCTCCGCCGTGGCCGTGCTGGTGATCAGCTGTCCGTGCGCACTGGGTCTGGCCACGCCCGTCGCCATTATGGTGGGCACCGGCAAGGGCGCCGAGATGGGCATTCTGTTTAAGAGCGCCGAGGCGCTGGAGAATCTGCGCAGCGTGGGCACCGTGGTGCTCGATAAGACGGGCACGGTCACCCGCGGCAAGCCGGCCGTGACCGACATTGTGGTGGCCACGCGCGTTGACGGCTCGCCCGCCATGAGCGAAAAGGCGCTGCTCAAGCTGGCCGCCGCGTTGGAGCGCTCGAGCGAGCACCCGCTGGCCGAGGCGATTATGGCCGAGTGCGAGTCGCGCGGAATCGTCGCGCGCATGGTCGAGGACTTTGCCGCCGTGCCTGGACGAGGCGTTACGGCGCGCGAGGGACAAAACGCCATTGCAGCCGGCAACGTACGCCTGATGGACGAGTTGGGCGTTACCGTGCCCGCGGGTCTTGCCGAGCAATTTGCCGCCGAGGGCAAAACACCGCTGTTCTTTGCCAAGAACGGCGAGCTTATCGGCACCATCGCCGTGGCTGACGAGGTCAAAGAGACGAGCGCCGGGGCCATCGCCGCGCTGCGCAAGCTCGGCGTCGACGTGCGCATGCTCACCGGCGACAACCGCGTGACGGCCGAGGCCATCGCCCGCCGCGTGGGGCTGAGCAGCGAACAGGTCATCGCCGACGTCCTCCCCGCCGACAAGGAACGCCACGTGCGCGAGCTGCAGGATGCGGGCGGCAAGGTCGCCATGGTGGGCGACGGCATCAACGACTCCCCCGCCCTGGCGCGCGCCGACGTGGGCCTTGCGATCGGCACCGGCGCCGACATCGCCAAAGAAGGGGCAGATGTGGTGCTCATGCGCAGCGACCTCATGGATGCTGCGCGCGCCATCGAGCTGTCACGTGCCACAATCCGCAACATCAAGCAGGACCTGTTCTGGGCGCTGTTCTACAACGGCATCGGCATTCCGCTGGCGGCGGGCGTGTTCTTCCCCCTCACCGGTTGGCAGCTCTCGCCGATGTTCGGCGCCGCGGCCATGAGCCTATCGAGTGTCTGCGTCGTAAGCAATGCGCTGCGCCTGAAATCCTTTAAGCCTAAAGTGGCAAAATAGGCTCACCATTAAGTCCATTTAGAACGGGTTTTCCAGGTGCCCGAGATTGACCTGAAAGAGGAGCGACGCGTACTTTGGTACGCGAGCGACGGCTTGAAGGTCAAGGTCGGGTGCTTGGGAAAGCCGACACAACAGAGAGGAATACCAATGCGTTACACGATTAAGACTTCGGGCCTTATGTGCGGTCACTGCGACGCTACTGTCGAGACGGCACTGCTCAACGTGGCCGGCGTGACCGACGCCGACGCCGATCACGAGACCCAGACCGTCCAGGTGGAGTGCGCCGACACCGTGACCGCCGAGCAGCTCGCCGCCGCCGTCGAGGGCGCCGGCGAGAAGTTCCACGCCCTGTCCGTAACCGCCGCGTAACGACCCACGCGTACCCCGACCAGAAACGAGGACCCGCCATGATGGCAGACCATAAATCGGTGACCCGCATGCTCAAGACGGCACGCGGTCAGATCGACGGCATCCTGCGGATGGTCGAGGAGGACCGCTACTGCGTCGATATTTCCACGCAGCTCATGGCAACGCAGGCGCTCATTGCGCGCATCAACGCCGACGTGCTCAAGGCGCATATCGAGGGCTGCGTGACTTTGGCAATCGAATCGGGCGACGAGGAGCTCAAAGCCGCCAAGCTCGCCGAGATCGAACGCGTCGTCGACAAGCTCTCCAAGTAATTGGGGCATTGGGGACGGACTGCTTTGCACCTTCTTGGTGCATCGGGGACAGGTATGTTTGCACCACCTTGGTGCAGATTGACCTGTCCCCCTTGCTCTAAATCGGGTATAAAGGCGTGCGGCATATCGAATGAAAGGCAATTTGCATGAATGACTTTATGAAGGGCCGCAATGGCGCCGATGAGCTCACCATCGTTATGGGCTTTTCCGGCATCGTCATCGCGATGATCGGATCGATAGCCCGCATCCAGTGGCTCAGCTGGATTGCCATCGCCGTCATCGTGATTGGCGTGCTGCGCGGCCTGTCCAAAAACATCGATGCACGTCGCAAAGAGAACGAGGCCTTTGTCGCCGCGACTGCCAATGTTCCCGGCTTGGGCAAGTTCGTCGCCAGCTTGGGCAGCGGGGCCGCAGCGGCCAGCACCTCACGCGCGGCCGGCACCAGTAAGGAAGACTTTGAGCGTGCCAAGCGAACGGCCAAGAAGATGTGGAAGGGCCGCAAGACCACGGCATATCTCAAGTGCCCCAACTGCGGTCAGATGCTCTCCGTCCCCAAGGGCAAGGGTAAGATCCGCGTCACCTGCCCCAAGTGCCACGCCAAGATGGAAACCCGCTCCTAGCGCCCGCACGCGGGACAAATTAATCAGGTTTGCTTGTCCCAAATCTTAAGTATTTGTTCGATAAAAAAGCCGAGGCCTCGTGTTGAGACCTCGGCTTTTTGCATGCGGCAACGGAGCTGCCCCTTTGTCACATCTACGCCACACCGTCGCGGGCGAGCTCCTCGGCCAGCGCCTCGGCCGGCATGGCCATAATCGCGTCGAGCTCGGCATCCACCTCAGGGATGCACTTCACCTTGAGCTTGCGCACCAGATCACCGCGACACATCACATGCATCGGCTCACGCAGCGCGCACAGGTCATCGAGCGGGTTCTTGCGCGTCACCAGGATATCGGCAGCCTTGCCGCAATCGATCGTGCCGGTCTCGCCGCCCAGCCCCAGCAGCTCGGCATTGACTTGCGTAGCCGTATGCAGCGCAAAGGCGTTGCTCACGCCCACGTACTTGGCAAAATAGGCCACCTCGCGCCACATGTCGTACTGCGTCACGAACGGGCAGCTTGAGTCCGTGCCCAGGCCCACCTTAATGCCAGCTTCCAGTGCGGCACGGGCGCTCTCGATGATGCCCGAGCACACGATGTCGCCGTTCTTCTTTTGTGTATCGGTCGAATGGGTCTTTTCCGGGTCGAGCAATACAAACGGCAGCGCCGGGCTGATCGTGCAGGTCACGCTCGGCGCGCGTCCCTCGAGCTGTGTGCCCGCGGCGCCGCGATACAGCTCCAGGATCTCGGGCGTCATCGGGGCACCGTGCTCGATCGTGTCGACCCCGGCCTCAAGCGCGGCCTTCACGCCCTCGGTACTCTCGACATGAGCCATAACCGGCAGACCCACCTCGTGCGCCGCCTTGCACGCCGCCGCGGCAACCTCCACCGGCATACGCAGCACGCCCGGCTCGCCCACCTCGGTCGCATCGAACACACCGCCCGTTACGAACAGCTTAATGACGTCGGCGCCGCGCGCATACAGGTCTCGCACCTGCTCGGCTGCCTCGACGGGGCTGTTGGCCACCTGGGCGAACAAGCCCGCGCCATGGCCGCCCGGCACCGTGACACCCGTTCCCGGCGCTACCAGGCGCGGACCCTGATACTTGCCGGCGTCGATAGCGTCGCGCACGGCAATGTCGGCAAACAGCGGGTCGCCCGCGCCGCGCACTGTGGTCACGCCGCTTGCCAGCTGCTGCTGGGCACTGCCCTTGAGGATGCGGCGGACGATGGCACGGCCCACGGGATTATCGAGTTTCTTCATCAGCGCTCCCGCATCGCCGGCCGAGACAGGCTTGCCCGAGCCGCACAGGTGCACGTGCATATTGATGAGACCGGGCATGAGATACGCGCCACCCAGGTCGATAACCTCGGCACCTGCAGGCGCCTGCGCCACAGCACTCGGCCCCATCCAGGTGATGACGCCGCGCTCAACAGTCACGGCCATATCGGGTTGCGGCTCCATATGTTCCGAACCATCCAGAATGGTCGCATTGATAAACAACGTGGAACGATCGGCAGATGCCATATCGAGCTCCTCCCCCTCAGAAAACTTCAACATTTGTCCATTATTACCTAGCGCGGCGGAATTGCTGCGGACATATCGGTTAACGGAGCAAGAAGGAGATGCGGGGAACGAAATGCGTTGCAGTCCCACCCCAGCGACATCCGGAAAATGTCTAGATCTGTAACAGGTAGACCGGGTTTTAGCAGCCAGATGTTACAGATCGAGATCTTTCGGCACCGCGTCCAACCTTTGTCTCGATCTGTAACAGTTAGAGCGGTTTTTGGCCGTTAGATGTTACAGATTAAGATATTCTCCAGCCCTGTCGTCAAACATCTAAATCTGTAACAAGTAGACAGGTTTTCGGCCTCTAGATGTTACAGATTGAGATCTTTTAGCGGCAGCCAACCTTCTGTCTCGATCTGTAACAGCTACGAGGCCAAACGGCCCCTTGTTGTTACAGATCGAGACAAACTCGGCAGAAACAACCACATTCGCGTCAGTTGCACCCCTTAGCACCCATACCACTGACGCTTCCATCCCTCAGCCAAATCGGCCCGCTGCGAAATACCCGCCAGCCTCATCTTTTCAGCCAGCTTCCCTGGGTTCTTGAGCTCATCAAACGTAAACCTCAGCACCTTATGTCCGAGCATCGTCAGATGAGACTCTCGCTGACGCTCTGTCACGAATGGGTCGACCGACTCCCGACCCTCGCCGTTCTGCAAGGTATACTTCCCCTTTCCGTCGAGCTCGCCGATGACACATGTTCCGTCCTCGAGCCGCCAAAAATAGTCGACACGAAACACTTGGCTCGGATCGAGCGGGTCGCGAAACTCCACCTGCAACTCTGGCACCGGAAAACCGTATGCAATAAAGAACGCCCGAAAACGAGACTCGCCGCCGTTTTCGGACAGCCCGTCCGCATACGACGCGATCACCTGCGCTCTGCGATACCCTCGTCTGCCCTCGCAATCGGAGCGGAGGCGCTCGCACAGACCATCGCGCGATACGCCTCTTGCCCTCAATGCAGAATCGGCAATCGCCAACCCGTACGAAAACGGCGCGCGCAGCAGGCAATCCTCCACCGTGCGCCAAAACGACGTCACCTGCACGCCGTCAACTTGTTCAAGTGCGCCCGCCGCTTGCGGACGCAACAGCCGACATCCTGCGCTCAGCGGCACCGAGCAACCTGTCTTAACAAGATATCGTGACCCAAGCAGATCATTCGGCACCTCCAGACCCCACAAAAGCGCCGCGTCATAGCCCCAAAACGCCCAATCGGGATGAAATTCCGCAAGCCCTTTGATGGTCCGCAGCGTTCGCTCCGCCGGCGTCAGCACACCCCAATCATGTTGAAAGCAGAACAAATACGGCTCGGGTTCCGCGATATCGTCGGTTCCAACATGACGCCGCAGCCACATGAGCTCGGCATTGTCATGCGTTGCGAGCAGCGCACCTTGCTCGGTCGCCTCCGTGAGTCGCGCGAGCATCCTATTCCGCGCCAACGTGTTGCGAGTCGTATGCTTGTGCTTGAAAACGGTATTAGACACTTCCATCACCACCACATCGGACAAATGGACCATCGTCACCGTTGCCTCCACCGACAAACGTCTTGATCTGTAACAGATAGACTGGTTTTTGTCCCCAAACGTTACAGATCGAGACAAAAAGGCAAAAGGCAGGGCAGGCGACAGCTGCCCATCCCCTACTCCCACTCCTGCTCGTAGATGTTGAGTGACTTCACGTACCGCCCCTGGGCGCCCATGATGTCGCGGACCAGACGCAAGAAGAAGCTGATGCACGAGGTGTCTAAGCCGCCCTGCAGATCCTCTGGATGCACCGCGCCCGGCCCGTCGACCGCCGTGTCACTCAGGCGTGCGATGTCATACAGATAGAGTTGTCCCGCCGTCAGCCAGACATCGTCGACGCAGGCGAGGCGCACCGCAATCGCTCCGTCGCTCCAATGCTCCTTTTGCACGATATGCGGGCCGTAGACATCAAAGCGACGGTCGGTGCGCGTGTCCTTCAGCGCGACCATACCAGTCGCAGGATCCTTGTCCAAAATGCCAAAGCGCGAGAAATACTGCGTGTCGCGTACCTGCTCGAGCCGCTTGAGCGAGGCAGGCGAAAGCGATGTCGGCGGCTCTTCAACATACAGCTCGAGCAGCGTCTTGCCATGGCGATAGGGGCGCTCAAAGAGCAGCCAATCGGTAAATGCCATGTTGTAGGCCATGATTTCGTTTTGAGAAGGTTCCTCGCAATAGCTGAGCCACGGATCGACGATAATCTCGAACTGCTCGCGCGCCGGCTCCAGAAACTGAAACTTCCGCAGCATCCAAAAATGGGCCATGTCGGCAATATCGTTGCCGACGGCTTCAGCCAGCTCTGCTCGGTCAAAAACTTGGTCAGTCATGGCATCCTCCTCAAACTGATGGACCTCAATTTGAGCTTACGAGGAGGGTGGGCAGCCACTGTCGGCACGGGTAAAATAGACCTCCGGCTGCAAACCAGATGCTAACCAAACACTTGGCGGGACACTTGACCGAATATGCGTACCGCAAAGAAACGGCAGGTAGACATAGACAGCCGACCCGCCATTTTAAGCCAAACGCCCGCTGCCACCACAGAAACAACAGGTGGCCACAGCCCAAGAAGTCGGCAAATGAGCACCCACACGTCGACAAACGAGCAAATCGCTCGCAAAGAACGTCCCCAACGACTAGACAAAAAATGACTAGTCATTGGGGACGTTCTTAAATGACCACTTTACAGCTCCAGCGCGTCGGCGACTTCAGCAGCGCAGGCCAGGGCGTCGGCCATAGCGTTCACCACGAGCGAGCTGCCGTTGCGAGCGTCGCCGGCAACATACACCGGCGCGGCATCCGCGGCGACGCCGTCGACACGCGCCGCAAGATGCGAGCCCTCGGCAGCCATCACCGGCAGCGGACGACCAGCGGTGGCAACAGACACGCCAACGGCGTCGAACACACCGTGCTCCGGGCCCGTAAAGCCGCAGGCGATGAGCACCAGCTGCGCCGGTACCTCGTGCTCGGAGCCCGCGATGCGCTCGGGCTTGCCAGCCGACCAATCCAGATCGACCACGCGCAGACCCACAGCCGCACCCTTCTTGTCCAGCAGCACCTCAAGCGTATCCACGCCCCAGGCACGTATCTCGCCACCCATTGCAGCGATAGCCTCCTGCTGGCCGTAGTCGGTCTTCTTCACGTTGGGCCACTGCGGCCAGGGGTTGCTCGCCGCGCGCGCATCAGGCGCCGCCGGCAAGAACTCAAACTGGCGCACGCTGCGCGCGCCCTGACGCACCGCGGTGCCCACGCAGTCGTTACCGGTATCGCCGCCGCCAATGACCACGACGTCCAGGCCGCGTGCATCGATGGCAGGCTCGCCGCCATCGAGCACCGAGACGGTCGAAGCCGTCAGGTAGTCCACGGCGTACACCACGCCCGGGGCATCAATGTTCGCAGCCGAAAGCCCACGCGGAGCACGAGCGCCGACAGCCACCACGACGGCGTCAAAGTCATCGAGCTTGGCGGTAACCTTGGGATCGCTCACGTCAGCGCCCAGCTCAAAGACAATACCCAGCTCGCGCATGAGTGCCACGCGGCGCTCGACCACAGACTTCTCGAGCTTCATGTTGGGAATGCCGTACATGAGCAGACCGCCCGGGCGGTCGTCGCGCTCAAACACCGTCACGCGGGCGCCGCGACGCGCAAGCTCCCATGCTGCCACCAGACCAGCAGGACCGGAGCCCACCACGGCAACCGTGGGTGCGCCCTCCCCTGCCGGCTCAAAGCGGCGCGGGCCGCCGTTTGCCCATTCATGGTCGCTGATCGCACGCTCGTTGTCATGGATCGTCGTGGGCTGACCGTCGACCGAACCCAGGTTGCACGCGGCCTCGCACAGCGCCGGGCACACGCGGCTCGTGAACTCGGGCATGGGCGAGGTGAGCGACAGGCGCTCGGCAGCCTCATCCCAGCGGCCGCGGTACACTAGCTCGTTCCACTCGGGAATCAAGTTGTGCAGAGGGCAGCCGCTCGGGCGCGCCTTGCCAAAGCTCGCGTCCATCTGGCAAAACGCCACGCCGCACATCATGCAGCGGCTCGCCTGGGCGCGACGTGCGTCGTCATCGAGCTCCACATACAGGGGATCAAAATCATGACTGCGCTCCTCCACGGGGCGAAGCTCGTGGGCCACGCGATCGATATCAAGAAAAGCACCGGGCTTACCCATGGCACTTACGCCTCCTTCTTGGTCGAAGCAACAGAGCTGGCGTCCACGGACGCAGCACCCGCAGCACCGCCCGCAATATCGAAGCGAGCGACATCCGCGGCGCTCGCGCGACCGGTCACAATATCAAACGCCAGTTCCCCTGCCTGCGCATGTGTCTTGCCGGCAGCCTCGCTCGCAGCGACAATCGCCAGCACACGCTCGTACTCGGTCGGAATGACCTTCACAAAGTGCTTGCTCATCGTCTCAAAGCTGTAGAGCAGCTTGATGCCGCGCGGGCTCTGCGTCGCGTCCACGTGCTCCTGGATGAGCTCGCGAATCTGCGCCAGCTCGCCGGCCGTCGGGGCCTTGAGCTCAACGCTCTCGTGGTTCACGCGGGCATCGAGCGTGCCGTACTGGTCAAAGACATAAGCCACGCCACCCGTCATGCCGGCAGCGAAGTTCTGCCCGACCTCGCCCAGGATGAGCGCCAGGCCACCCGTCATGTACTCGCAACCGTGGTTGCCGCAACCCTCGACCACCACGGTGGCACCGGAGTTGCGTACGCCAAAGCGCTGGCCTGCCAGGCCGTTGATGAAGCCACGGCCGCTCGTGGCGCCAAAGAACGCAACGTTGCCCACGATGATGTTTTCGTCGAACTTATAGGTCGCATGCGGGTTGGGGCGCACCGACACCTCGCCGCCCGAAAGGCCCTTGCCAAAGTAGTCGTTGGCGTCGCCGCACACGTTGAGCGTAATGCCGCGCGGCAGGAAGGCGCCAAAGCTCTGACCGGCCGATCCATCGCAATCGATGGTGATGGAGCCGGCGGGCAGGCCCTCGGGATGTGCCTTGGTCACCGCGTTACCCAGGATGGTGCCCACGCAACGGTTGACGTTGGCGATATCGGCGCGGAAGCGAATCGGGCGCAAGTGGGCACGGGCATCGGCCGTATAGGGCACGAACAGCGTGGAGTCGAGCGTCTTGTCGAGCTCGCTGTCCGCGGCCATCTGCGGCAGGAAGTGACGACCGTCGGCACCCGGGATATGGGCACCGAACTCGCAGGTCGCGCTCGCCAGCACGGGCGACAAATCGAGCAGGTTGGCCTTACGGTTGCCCGGGACCTCAATCTGGCGCAAGCACTCGGGATGGCCGACCATCTCGTCGACGGTGCGGAAGCCCAGGCTCGCCATGACCTCGCGCAGCTGCTCGGCAACAAAGAGCATAAAGTGCTCGACGTGCTCGGGCTTGCCGCGGAAGCCGCGACGCAGGCGGCAGTTTTGCGTAGCGATGCCGGCCGGGCAGGTGTCCTGTTGGCAGTCGCGCTGCATGAGGCAGCCCATGGAGATGAGCGGCATGGTCGCAAAGCCAAACTCCTCGGCACCCAGCAAGCAGGCGACGGCAACGTCGGTGCCGTCCATGAGCTTGCCGTCGGCCTCGAGCACCACGCGTGAGCGCAGGCCGTTTTGCAGCAGCGTCTGTTGGGCCTCGGCAAGGCCGAGCTCCAGCGGCAGGCCGGCGTGCCAAATGGAATCGCGCGCCGCGGCACCCGAGCCGCCGTTATGGCCACTGATCAAGATCTTGTCGGCAGCACCCTTGGCCACACCGGTGGCGATGGTGCCGACGCCGGCCTCGCTGACCAGCTTGACCGACACGCGCGCACCGGGGTTGGCGTTCTTAAGGTCAAAGATGAGCTCCGCCAGGTCCTCGATGGAGTAGATGTCGTGATGCGGCGGAGGCGAGATCAGGCCGATGCCGGGCGTGGACTGACGGACCTCGGCGATCCAGGGGTAGACCTTCTTGCCGGGGAGGTGTCCGCCCTCGCCGGGCTTGGCGCCCTGGGCCATCTTGATCTGAATCTCGAAGGCGCTGCACAAGTAGCGGCTCGTCACGCCAAAGCGCGCGCTTGCCACCTGCTTGATGGCGGAGTTCTTGGAGTCGCCGTTGGCCAGCGGGGTCTCGCGACGTGGATCCTCGCCGCCCTCGCCGGAGTTGGAACGGCCGTGCAGGCGGTTCATGGCGATGGCCATGCACTCGTGCGCCTCTTTGCTGATGGAGCCATACGACATGGCGCCGGTGTTAAAGCGGCGGACGATGTTGAGCGCGGGCTCGACCTCGTCGAGCGCCACCGGGGTGCGGCCGCTGGCATCAAAGTCGAGCAAGTCGCGCAGGCGCACGGCACGGCCGGTGCGGTGCAGGCGGGCGCTGTACTCCTTAAAGGTGTCGTAGCTGTCCTCATGGCAGGCGGTCTGCAGCAAGTAGACAGTCTGCGGATCGATCAGGTGATCCTCGCCGCCGAGCGGGCGCCACTTGGTTAGACCCAGCGTGGGCAGCTGATCGGGAGCCGGGCTCTTAAGGATAGCGAGCGCAGCGTCGTAGCGCTCGTTTTGCTCACGCTCGACGTCCTCGACACCCATACCGCCCACACGGCTCACCGTGCCGGCGAAGTACGCGTTGACGAACTCCGGCGTAAAGCCCACGGCCTCGAAGATCTGCGCCGAATGGTAGCTCTGCACCGTAGAGATGCCCATCTTGGACATGATGGAGACGATGCCGGCGGTCGCAGCCTTGTTGTAGTTGGCGATGCCCTGCTCGGCCGTCACGTCCAGGTCGCCGCGCGCCGCCAGATCGCGGATGCACGCGTGTGCGTTGTACGGATAGATGCCGCTCGCGGAGTAGCCCACCAGTGCTGCAAAGTCGTGCGGGGACACGGCGTCACCGCACTCCACCACGATGTCGGCAAAGGTACGCACGCCGGCGCGGATCAGGTGGTTGTGCACGCAGCCCACGGCGAGCAGCGACGGCACGGGCACCTCGCCCGCAGCGGCATGATCGCTCAGCACCACGATGTTCACGCCGTCGCGGACCGCAGCCTCAACGTCCTCTGCAAGCTGCTTGAGCGCAGTCTGCAGCGCGCCTTCGCCGGCATCGCGGCGGTACACGGCACGGAAACGGCAAGTCTTAAAGCCCACGCGGTCGATGGCGCAGATGCGGTCGAACTCCTCCTCGTTGAGCAGCGGGCGCTCCAAGCGAACCAGCTGGCAGGCCGTACGGGAGTCCTCGAGCAGGTTGCCGTGGTTGCCCAGGTAGAGCGTGGTCGAGGTGACCATATGCTCGCGAAGGGCGTCGATGGGCGGGTTCGTGACCTGAGCGAACAGCTGATAGAAGTAGTCAAAGAACGAACGCGTCTTCTTGGACAGGCAGGCCAGCGGCGCATCGATGCCCATCGAGGCGAGCGGCGCCTTGCCCTGCTGGGCCATGGGACGCACGACCTCGTCAACATCATCCCAGTGATACCCGAGCTTAGCCATGCGCACGGCGGCGGGCACCTCGGCGTCCTCGGCGGGCGTTGCCGCGGCGGGCCTGTCGAGCGCGTCGACCGTCAGCGTCTCCTCGGCAATCCAATCACGGTAGGGCTTTTCTTTGGCGTAACGGGCGCGCAGCTCGTCGTTGTAGATGACGCGCCCGCGGGCAAAGTCGACCTCGAGCATCTGGCCCGGCCCCAGACAGCCGCTCGTCAGGATGTTCTCGGGGCTCACCTCGATGGTGCCCACCTCGCTTGCCAGCATAAAGCGACCGTCGCGCGTCACATAGTAGCGGGCGGGGCGCAGGCCGTTACGGTCGAGGGCGGCGCCCAGCGTGCGACCGTCGGTAAAGGCGATGGCCGCCGGGCCATCCCACGGCTCCATGAGCATGGACTGGTAAGCGTCGTAGGCGCGGCGCTCCTCACTCAGGCTGTCGTTGTGGTCCCACGGCTCGGGCAGCAACATGGACGCGGCACGCGTAAGCGGACGACCGTTCATGACCAGGAACTCGAGCACATTGTCCAGAATCGCAGAATCGGAACCCTCGCGGTTGATGATGGGCATCACGCGCTCAAGATCGTGCTGCAGCACGGGGCTGTACAGGTTGGGTTCGCGGGCGCGAATCCAGTTGACGTTGCCCTTGAGGGTGTTGATCTCGCCGTTGTGGATGATAAAGCGGTTGGGGTGCGCGCGCTCCCAGCTGGGCGTGGTGTTGGTGGAGTAGCGCGAGTGGACGAGCGCCACGGCCGTCTTGACGGCGGCGTCGTTGAGATCGATGAAGAAGCGGCGCATCTGCGTGGCGACCAGCATGCCCTTATACACGATAGTGCGCGAGCTCATGGAACACACGTAGAAGATCTTGTCGCGCAGAGCAAACTCGGCGTCGGCCTTCTTTTCGATGGTGCGGCGGCACACGTACAGGCGACGCTCAAAGGCATCGCCGGCGGGCGTGTCGTCGGGGCGCCCCAGGAAGGCTTGCAGGATAGTAGGCATGCAGGCGCGGGCCGTCTCGCCCAGGTCGTGCGGGTCGACCGGAACCTCGCGCCAAAAGAGCAGCGGCACGCCGGCCTCGGCGCAGCCCTCCTCAAACACGCGGCGGGCATCCTCTACGCCCTTGTCGTCCTGCGGGAAGAACAGCATGGCCACGCCATAGTCGCCCTCTGCCGGCAAAATCTGGCCGCACTTTTGGGCCTCTTTACGGAAAAAGTGATGCGGAACCTGGAACAGGATGCCAGCGCCGTCGCCGGTGTTCTTCTCGAGTCCCGTGCCGCCGCGGTGCTCCAAGTTGACCAGAATGGACAGTGCGTCGTCCAGAATCTGGTGATGGCGCTCACCGTTGATATCGGCAAGCGCGCCGATACCACATGCATCGTGGTCGAATTCGGGGCGGTAAAGGCCCTGCTGCTGAGCGGAATCTGCCTGCATCGCGATCCTCCCCTAGATATTAGACAGTCAGTTGAATAGGCATACTAGGAGCATCGCCGGCCCGTTGTGTTTCCCACCCGTTTCGAAACAATCGCGTAACGCACGCGGGACATCTACGTTTTGCCATCAAACGCGTACATCAGCCTCCAAACATGTCAAAAAACGACATCTTTGGAGGCTGACGTACACGTTTGGCGTAGGGACAGTCGGTGTACGTGCATCTGGCCCCTTCGGGTCATTCTGAAAACGAGGGCCGCGCGGACTTTTGCATGATGAGGCTCGACACCGCCAATCTTAAGGGCGGCAACAAGGCGCCCAAGTTCGGCTTGTAAGCTCACCGCTTCAAACATCTCAATCTGTAACAGGAAGATCCCATTTCGACGCCTAACTGTTACAGATTGAGATGTTCTTGAGAGACGGTTCCGAATGTCTCAATCTGTAACACGAAGGGCCGGCTTTGGCGGTCAGCTGTTACAGATCGAGATTTTCCATAGGACCATTTCTTCCTGTCTCGATCCGTAACACCTAGGCCCAATTTCCATCCCTAGTTGTTACAGATCAAGACAGTTCGCAGCCCCCCCCTTCATCATCCTATTCAAATACAACAATTTTGTTAGTCTTGGTTAACTTTTAAGCTTAAAACGGGTATCCTTTGCGGCGTCAAGCAAACGGCACGCACACCGTGCCAGATCAAGGAGGCCCCTATGGCGCACCGAGCAGACCGACAGACAATGCAACTTGTCCTTATCCGTCACGGAGAATCCGAGTGGAACAAACTCAACCTGTTCACCGGCTGGACCGACGTAGAACTCACCGACACGGGCCGCGAAGAAGCCGCAGCAGGCGGTCGAGCCCTCAAAGAAGCGGACTTCGACTTCGACGTCTGCTACACCTCGCGTCTCAAGCGCGCAATTCACACCCTCGACATCGTGCTCGGCCAAATGGATCGCGAGTGGTTGCCCGTCATCAAATCCTGGAAGCTCAACGAGCGCCACTACGGAGCGTTGCAGGGTCTCAACAAGGCCGATGCCGCAGCGGAGCACGGCGACGAGCAGGTGCTCATCTGGCGCCGCTCCTTCGATGTCTGCCCGCCGGCACTCGAGCCGGACGACGCGCGCGATCCCCACACCCAGGAGCAATACCGTGATGTCACGCCCGATCAGCTGCCCTATACCGAGTGCCTCAAGGACACGATCGCCCGCGCCTGGCCTTATTTCGAAGACGAGATTCGCCCCCAGATGCTCGCCGGCAAGCGCGTACTCATCGCCGCACACGGCAACTCCCTGCGCTCACTCGTCATGAAGCTCGAGCACCTCACGCCCGAGGAAATCCTCAAGGTCAACATCCCCACCGGCGTGCCGCTCGTCTACACCTTCGACACCGATTTCAACGTCCTCGACAAGCGCTACATCGGCGACCCGGCGACCATCGCCGCCAAGATCGACGCCGTGGCCAATCAGGGCAAAGCACACAAGTAGCCCCAACCCAAAACCGACGCGTGGCGCCGCACGGCCCAGATGCGACGTCACGCCGCCCATACACAGGAGCGCACCATGCTCAATCATCTCAAACAACACTTTGGCTCGCACCGCACCGGAGGCCACGGAGGTCTGGATATCGCCCGGCACATCGGCCCCGGGCTGCTCGTGACCGTCGGCTTTATCGATCCGGGCAACTGGGCCTCCAATATGGCCGCGGGTTCGCAGTTTGGCTACGCGCTGCTGTGGATCGTCACGCTGTCCACGATTATGCTCATTGTGCTGCAGCACAACGCGGCACACCTGGGTATCGCCACGGGCATGTGTCTTGCCGAGGCCACGACGCGCCACCTGCCCCGCCTCGTCGGGCGTGTGATACTCGGCAGCGCATATCTAGCCACGATCGCCACCGCCATGGCCGAAGTCCTGGGCGGCGCGATCGCGCTTCAAATGCTCTTTGGGCTGCCCGTGCGTGCGGGCTACGTCATCGTGGCGGCAGTATCGATGGCGATGCTCATGACGAGCTCCTACAAGCGTGCCGAACGCTGGATCATCGCCTTCGTCGGCGTGGTAGGACTCTCGTTTTTGGCCGAGCTTGCACTGGTCAAGGTCGACTGGCCGCAAGCCGCCGCAAGCTGGATCACGCCCAGTATGCCCACTGGCTCTGCCGCGATTATCGTGAGTGTCCTGGGTGCGGTTGTTATGCCACACAACCTCTTCCTGCACTCCGAGGTCATCCAATCCATGCACTTCGAAGGCCAAGGCGAGCAGGTTATAGAAGAGCGTCTGCGCTACGAGCTCTTCGACACGCTCTTTTCGATGGGCGTGGGCTGGGCAATCAACTCGGCCATGGTCATCCTGGCCGCAACGACCTTCTTTGCGCACGGCATGGTCGTAGACGACCTCGCCGTCGCAGCGGCCACGCTCTCCCCCATTCTGGGTCCGGCGAGCTCGACCATCTTTGCGGTAGCGCTGCTGTTCGCGGGCCTCTCGAGTAGTGTGACGGCGGGCATGGCGGCGGGCACCATCACCGCGGGCATGTTCGACGAGGAATACGACATCCACGACCGACATTCCTCGATCGGGGTGGCGGCCTGTTTCGTCGGCGCAGTGACGGCGTGCCTGGTCGTCCCAAATCCTTTTGAAGGTCTCATCTGGAGTCAGGCGCTGCTGTCGCTTCAGCTGCCGATTACGGTCTTTGTGCTCATACGGCTCACCAGCTCACGCCGCGTCATGGGCAAATATGCCAATTCGTGCCCGCTCAACGCGCTGCTCGTAGGGATCGGTGCCATCGTGACGATTCTCGATGTCGTGCTGTTGACAGGGATGTAATGGGGCGGGGCACCTACCCAGGCAAATGTCTCGATCTGTAACATCTAGACCCGCTTTTGAAGTCTAGATGTTACAGATCGAGACAAAAGGTCGGCCGGACTCACAACAGACAGGATCGGCCAACAGCAACCGTGATCCCTTGGGGACGGAGGAAAAGGGCCCCAGCCGAGAATTCGACCGGGGCCCTTGGACAGAGCTATGTTCGGCTTTCGCCGCGTGTCTGCGAGCTACTCCTCGACGAGCTCAAACTGATCGGGACCGACGCCGCACACCGGGCACACATAATCCTCGGGCAGCTCGGGCGTATCGACCTCAACCTCGTAACCGCAAACGACGCACACGAACTTATACGTCTTCTTCTCCTCAGCCATGATGTTCTCCTCTCGAACGTGACTGGTGATGTACTTCGCTTATTAGTATATGTTCTCAATAATATAATGCAAGTGTTTTTAAAACATTTCTAGCCTTGATACGAGGACGCCTTCGGAGGCGTCTTGCCCTTCAGGACCTTATGGTAGTAGTCGTAGGTCAACGGCGTCTCGTCGCTCAGGCGCTCGGCGTCCTCGACCTCGCCGATAAACAGTAGATGCGTACCCACATCCACAGTGTCGATCAAACGGCAGCTAAACAGAGCCGCCGCGTGCTCGGACACATAAGGCATGCCCAGAGCCGTCTCGCGGGTCTCGTATTTGGCAAACTTGTCATAGTTGCTGCTGGTGCGAAATCCAAAGTTGCCAATGTAGAGCATATCCGCCGTCTGGTCGATCACGGTCAGCGCAAAGGCCTTGGCAGTCTCGATCACGCCAGCGGTCACATTTTCCTTGTTTACGGCAACCGAGATGCGAGGTGGTGCTGCCGTCACCTGCACCGCCGTGTTGATGACGCAGCCGGCGCGCAGCCCGTCTGCCGCGGCGCTCACCACATACAGACCGCTCGGCATGGTAAAGAATGCAGTTTTGTCCATAACAAGTACTCCCCTAACCCGGGATTGAACCTTAAGGCTGTATGTACCCATAAAAAGCGGCGCCCATAACGGACGCCGTTTTTTGGAAATATATGGCAAAACAGCAAGGAAGACGGGGCGGGCGCGGTAGGGCACCTTCCCGTGAACTCGCTCCTAGCGGTTGCGTTCTTTAAGGGCGCGATCTATCTCGCGTTGGACATCACGCTTGGCCATGTCCTCGCGCTTGTCGTAGAGCTTCTTGCCTCGGCCCAGGCCCAGCAGCAACTTTACGCGGCCGTCGGTATTAAAGTAGAGCTCCAACGGAACCAGCGCATAACCACGGTTGCGAAGTTTGCCGTCGAGAAAGTCGATCTCCTTGCGATGCAGCAGCAGACGACGCCGACGGTCGGGATCGCGATTCCACACGCCACCATGGCTATAAGGGTGGATATGCAGGCCGACGAGCCAGCACTCACCGCCGCGGATCAGCGCGAAGGTATCGGTGATCTGGCAGGCGCGCTCGCGAATCGACTTGACCTCGGTGCCGCTCAGTTCAATGCCGCACTCAAAAGTCTCATCGATAAAGTACTCGTGATGTGCCGAGCGATTCTTGGAAATGAGCTTGCGTTCACGCTTACTGGGCATCGCCGGCCTCCTTGGCGCCATCGGCGTTTGAGCCCGCGGCGTCGCGCTTTGCCTTGCGCTCAGCATTGAGCTCGGCGTCGCTCTCGCGCACCAGTTTGATAATCGCCGCGCAGGCCTCCTCGCCCACCAAATCGCGAGCACGCACCGTCAGGCGCGTCGCCTCCTGCTTGTCGCCGTCGCTTGCAGCATCGGTCGCACACATGATCAGGCAAATGGCAATCTCAGCCGAAGGCGAGGTCGGCACGCCTTGCAGGCTCAGCTCGCCCATCACGTGCTCATCGCTCTCCTCGGCGGCATCGGGGTAGGCAGTATGAATCTTGTTGAGCAGGCGCGTCGTATGCGCATCGCCAGGCGCCAGACGCAACGCCAGGCGCGCACAACCCACGGCGGCCGAGACATTCTCGGTCTCGGGCTCCAAGAAGTACTGGCCCAGGTTGGCATAGGCGCGGGCGGCGCACTTGCCATCGCTTGCACGCTCCAGCACCGAGTACGAGAGCGATGCCCATTCCTGCTTGTCCTCGAGCGCGCGGAACAGCTCGGCCAAGTCCAAGCGATAGTTGCAGTTCATGGGATCCCAACGCACAGCCTGCATCAGGGCATTACGAGCGCTCACATAATCCTGCTGGCGAATGTAGGCAAACGCCATGTCGGAGTACAGACGGTCAAACGGCACCTCGACCTGCACGAGCTCGCGCGGATCCTTCTCCACGCGGCGATAGGCCAGACGCTCAAACTTGCTATCGAAGCTAAAGTATTGGCGCTTCTCCTCCGTCTTGCACTCGGCGTCGATATACTCCTCGGCAAGCTCCACCAGGCGCTCCAACAGCGGCGTCGCCGTGGCCAGGTCGCCCTGCGCCAGGTAGTTCTCGGCATACGTGATGTCTTGCAAGCTGATGGGCAGATCCATGGCTACTCCTCGATCTGAGCGAAACACGGCAGGCGCCGTATATACGGTCGATACACAAAACCCGGGTCTCTTGCGAGGCCCGGGCATTCATTTTGTGGTAGCCCGTACCAGATTCGAACTGGTGATCTCCGCCTTGAGAGGGCGGCGTCCTAAACCGCTAGACGAACGGGCCATATGTAGCAAATGCAATGGCTGGGATGGAGGGAGTCGAACCCCCATTGACGGAACCAGAATCCGCTGTCCTGCCATTAGACGACATCCCAATGACTGCATCGCTGCGCTCGGCTGTGCCTTTGCGCAAGAAAGAAATATACGGGAAGATCCGTCGTGACGCAAGCCCCAATTTTGACTTTTTTGAAATTCGGTCAAATTGGCCTAATTTCGTCCAACCCGTGAAGGACCTGTGAAGCCGACCGCTGTACACGAAGGACAAAACGCCGCGAGCGGTAGCCGTCAACCGTTGGCAGATTCTACCGCGAAAACGATAGCACCAGACAACACAATCGAAGTATCAATGATCGCGTAGATATCGAGGCGCCATGGACGAAGAGCTTGATTACCTATGGGAGACCCTTGGGCTCGAGATCACTGCCGACCTTTGGCCCGAACGGGACAAAATCCATCCCACACTGCGCCCCGCCATCACGGTGATGCAGGCAAACTACCGCCGCGCCTCATTTTTGATCATGCGGACGTCATGGCATGCGGCGCTCCCCGACCTCAAGCGCATACAGGCAAGCCTCGTCGAGCTGTCCGGCATGCCGACCGTTATATCCGAGACGAACCTGGAGCGGCGGCAGCGCGAGCGCCTGCAGCGGCAACGGATTCCGTTTATCTGCCCCGGCATTCAGGCATACCTGCCCTTTATGGACGAAGAGTACTGGAGCGACACGCCCGACAAGCACGTAAAGATCTACGACCCACACGAATGGGCGCAGCTGGAAGACTGACTGGGGCAGGCCCGCCGGCGGAAAGTGCGTCCCATTCTGGAAGCGAATTCCGGGGCGCAGTTTCCCGTAGAGCCTCCAACCGGAAACTGTATCCCAGAATCAACGCTCGAAACGGGATGCCATTTCCGATAGAACCCCCAACCGGAAAGCACATCCCAGAATCAGCGCTCGAAACGGGACGCACTTTCCGCAGCCGCTACAGCAACGCCTCGACCCAAGCCGATTCCCTAAAGCCGGGAATCGCAAAGTCGTCGCCCACCAACAGCGGACGCTTGACCAGCATGCCGTCGGTCGCCAGCAGCTCGTAGCACTCCCGATCCGTCATGCCCGCATCTAGACGCGCCTTCAGACCCAGCTCTCGATATTTCATGCCCGACGAATTAAAGAAGCGCCGCACCGGCAGTCCCGAACGAGCAATCCAGGTCGCAAGCTCATCAGCCGTGGGATTGTCCAAAACGATATCGCGGTCGATATACTCTACCCCGTGTTCGTCCAGCCATGCCTTGGCCTTCTTACAGGTCGAGCACTTGGGATACTCAACAAACAGTACGGTCATGGAAATCCTCCGAATATAGATCGGCCAACGCAGGCACACGCCACACGAGGCGCCTTCGCATGATGGGCCAATTGTAGCCCACGGGTCACACGCTAAACGAACCGTACCCCGAATCCGCGTTTGATGAACGGCAGCAGCTCCATTGCCTCGGGCGTGATATGGCCCGCAACGTTCATGCGCTCGTCACCGGGAAGATCGACCCGCGCAATCTCAAGCTCGCCTTCGTAGCGCCCATAGCCGCTATTGCTCACAGCGATCGACCCCGTCTTTCGTGACAGGCCGGCACCGGCATCCATCGGCACGGAATCCGGCTTAAGCGTCGTACGCGACTCCTGAGACCTAAAGATGAGGGTGCTCGAATCGGGTCGGTCGTGATGAATCTGCCCACGTACATAGGCATAACCGGGCTCAAGCTCGCATTGCAGGTCCACGTATCCGGCGGAAACATGAGCAAACTGCGTCCAGCCCGCATCGGAAAGATCGGGGTCGCCGACCAACACAATGTCGCAATCGGCGCCATGTGCAAGCTCAAGCATGTTGAGGGCAACCTTTGACGCGCGACCGCGCTGCGCCTCGACCGTCGGCAGTCCCTCGAATACTGGCCCGCGAACGTTAGCATCACCCGGCACAAAAGCCATGATTTCGAATCCAAGCGCCGCAAGACGAAGATTCACCCGAGCAATGTCCTCCAGAGCTAAACCGGTATAAGGCTTAGGGTAAAAATTGTGGCAGGCGGCAAAACGAGTCACATCGGCACCGGCCTCACGCCACGATGCGATTTCAACAGAACTCACCGTCGATGCATTGACCACAATGCGAAATACACCGGACAGCTCCGCGACCCGCTGGGCGCTAAAGCCATAGTCCAAACGAAGGTATTCCAACCCCAGATCGCGCAGGTCCTCGATGCGCTCAAGCCCGAGCAAATCGCACGTGCGAGGCCCCACATCGGCAATGAGCGCAATGCCGCGGGCGGAGAGCAGCGACAGCACATGACGGACCTTATCGGCATACGCCGCTCCCCCATCCTCGGGAATATGCAGCGAGGTGAACGCATAGCGCGCACCCGCCGCGGCACCACGCTCAATCGTCCGCTCAATATCCTGCAAAGGGCTGGAAAGATAAATCGAAATACCCGTTTTCACGCTACAACGCTCCTTTAAAAAAGGCCGGCGGAGCAGTTAGCCCCGCCGGCACAACCATAGCATCAAGAAATCTGCCGCGCGCCGCGAACCCCGAGCAACACGGCTCACGATATCAAACTACTCGCCAAAGAACTCATTGATCTTCTGCTCGTCGACGCCAAAGAACCACGTCAGGACAAAGCCGGCGGCATAGGCAAGCAGCATAGCGGCAACGTAGCCGAGCTGCTGGCCAGGAACGACGATCAGCAGGCCAAACAGACCGGAAACGCCCTGAGAAACCGTGCCGATGTGAAGCAGCGCCGCGAGCGCGCCGCCAAATCCGGCACCCAGGCAGGCCGTCACAAACGGACGAACGAGCGGCAGCGTAACGGCATACATCAGAGGCTCGCCAACACCCAGGATTCCAACGGGAATGGACTCTGCGACGTACTTCTTGAGCTTGGCGTTCTTGGTCTTAAAGTACAGCGCCAGACCGGCACCGACCTGGCCGCCGCCAGCCATCATAAGGATGGGAAGCAGGTAATTGATACCCTTGGTAGCACCGTCGGGATCGTTGAGCATAGCGTGGATCGGCGTGAGCGCCTGATGCAGGCCGACGGAAACCAGCGGCAAGAAGCCTGCCGACAGGATATAGCCGCCCAGGACGCCCAGCTTCTCGAAGATAAAGGTCAAAACGCTAAAGATGGCAGTCGTCAGCCATGCGCCAACCGGCTGGATGACGAGCATCAGAGCAAAGGCGCCGATGATGAGCACCAGCAGCGGGGACAAGAACGTGTCGAGCGCGTTGGGCATAACCTTGCGAATCTGACGCTCCATCCAGGCAAAAAATGCGCCAGCGATAAGAGCCGCGATCATGCCGCCCGCTGCGGGGTTGTACTGCGCATTGGTGAGCGGCAGCAAGATGGCAGTGGCAGGATCGGCCGCGCCAGGCGCAAGCAGGGGCATGGCACTGTTGGCAATACACATCATGCCGGCGATGCCGCCCAGCGCAGCGGAGCCGCCAAACTCACGTGCCGCGTTATAGCCCACCAAGATGGGCAGATAGGCAAACAGGGCCCAGCCCATGGAGCGAATGCCCTGGTACCACCACTCGCCTGCAAGCGCGCCTGCCGTCGAGACGTTAATGACGTTGCAGATACCGTTGATGAGGCCAGCCGCAATGATGCCGGGAAGCAGGGCGACGAAGACATTGGAAATCTTCTTGAGGAAGGCCTGAACCGGCTTGGACTCGTACTTGGCCTTCTGCGCGGCCTTGTTTGTGGCCGCAGCGTCAACCACGCTCTCGTCAGCAACGCCTTTCGCAAGGCCGGTGAGCTTGGAGAACTCCTCGAGCACCTTATTCACCTTGCCCGGACCCAGCACGATCTGCATCGTGTCGTCCTCGACCAGGCCCATCACGCCGTCGAGTGCCTTAATGCCCTCCGTGTCGACGTTGCCCGCGTCTTTGACGGTCACGCGCAGGCGCGTCATACACGCCGCGTTTGCGAGCACGTTGTCTTTACCGCCCAAAAGGTCCAGCAGCTTTTGAGCCAGCTCTTTGTTCGTCATAACTCCTCCTTGTATTGGGTATCTCGTCTGGATGTCATATCAGCTCACGCCGCGCACCTATTGGGCGTCGGCATTGCTCTTCTCATGGCCACTCACCGCAGCACGGACATGGCCTCTCGCTCGCTCAAGAGCTACCGCAGCCTGCTCGGCATCGCAGTCCAGCAGTACCGAGACAATAGCGGTTTTTACGTGGCCGCCGGCATCTGCAAGCGCCTGAATAGCGCACTCGCGCGTGCAGCCGGTCGCCTCCATCACGATGTTCTGGCCGCGCACCACCAACTTCTCGTTCGTCTGCTGCACATCGACCATCAGGTTTTGGTATACCTTGCCGATCTTGACCATGGCACCGGTCGAAATCATGTTGAGAATGAGCTTTTGAACCGTTCCCGCCTTGAGCCTCGTTGAGCCGGTCAGTACCTCGGGACCGGGCACGGGTTCAATGGCAAGATCTGCGCTCTCCCCGATCTTCGACCCTTGGTTGCAGGCAATTGCGATCGTCTTGCACCCAGTTGCCTTGGCGTACACAAGGCCGCCCACCACATAGGGAGTACGACCGCTTGCCGCCAGGCCAACGACAAGATCCTTGTCCGTGAGTCCACGCTCCCGCAGGTCGCTCGCGCCAAGCTCCTCGCTGTCTTCGGCACCTTCGACAGCCTTGATAAACGCCGTCTCGCCTCCGGCAATGAGCCCGACAATCAGATCGGGTGACACGCCAAACGTGGGCGGACACTCCGAAGCGTCGAGTACACCCAGACGACCGCTGGTGCCTGCGCCCATGTAAAAGACGCGCCCGCCGCGCTCGAGTGCCTCAGCAGCCCAGTCGATTGCTGTGGCAACCTGGGGCAACACCTTCGTGACCGACTGGACGGCACGAAGATCCTCATCATTCATCGTCGTGACGATTTGCAGCGATGTCATCGTATCGAGGTCCATAGACCTTTGATTACGCTGTTCGGTCGTGAATTTTGTTAAATCGAGCATTTCATTCACCTCATCTTTCCTGTTTCTCGATGTAGTTTTGCTTAATGACATGCGTCGCCCGTTCGTAGTCGCTGGCAACGTAAGCAGCGTACAGGGCATCGACAACCATAAGCTGGGCCATACGCGAAGCCATGGCACCGCTGCGGACCAAGGGCTCACTCGCAGCGACGCCGAGCACGGCATCGGCCACGGTGGCAAGCTTGGATGATCCATCTACTTTGGTAACGGCCACAACGGGACAGTTGTGACGTTGGGCCTCGGCGGTGCAGTCCAGCACCTCTTGCGTCAAGCCCGAGTAGCTAAAGGCGATTGCCATATCGCCCTCATGCATGTTCTTGGCACACAAGAGCTGATCATGCCAGTCGTCGTACAGATGGCACTCTTTGTCGACACGCATGAGCTTTTGCGCCAGATCGTGCGCGACCAAACGAGAGGCACCGATACCGAACAGATTGACTGCGCGTGCCCGCTTAAGATAGGCCGCGCATCGCTCCAAGACGGTGTAATCGAGCGTTCGCGCCGTCGCTTCGATCGTGCGCACGTTGCTTTTCATCACCTTCCCCACGATACGTTCGACGCTGTCATCCATGGAGATGTCCTCGAGGGCTACGTCTTTCTTGTCACCTAAGAGCGCCAGCTCGGCAATCAGTTCGCGCTGGAACTCCTTGTAGCCCGCAAAACCCAAACGCTTGCAAAAGCGCAAAATGCTCGAGGGCGAGGAGAACGTGGCATCGGCAAGACCGCGGACGGACAGCCCGACCACCTCGTGCGGATGAGCGCTCACATATGCGATGACATTGCGTTCCGCCGGGCTCGCGCTGAGCTCACGCTCGCGAAGCCGCAAAAGCAATCCGTTTGCCATCTCAAACACCTCCGTTGAGAAGAATTAAAGACCAACGAACGATTCGTACCGGATACAAACAGCTTTTACGGTACATTGTGCCGCATCGTGGCGCACAAAGGACGAGCGTTCTACCGCTCGCCCCTCAAATCCGACCGCTCGGAAATACGCGCGACACAAAATAGTTCAACAAGGTCGCATGATCAGAAACGGGTTTGTTACCGGCTAGCGCCTCGCATGGGCGCCGATGGGGCGCGTCTCGTGGTGCACCCATGCGGAGACCAGCAATACCAACAGCATCGCGGTGACATAGCCCGCAGCATCGAATCCTAAATCGATAACGTCGAAATGCCTGCCGGGAACAAAGATCTTATGTACCTGATCGCCAACGGAGCAGACGGCGCAAAAGAGCAACACGGGCACGCAACGGGAGCAAACGCTCCACGGACGCCTGGAAAAGCAAACCACGGCCACCGAGGCGAACAATCCGACGAAGAAAAACTCTACGGTATGGGCAACGCGACGGACGTTCGTGCCCACCCACATGCGAATGGAAGCAAGTCGGCCAGACCGGACATTCGAGGCAGCCGAATCGATGCCCCCGGTCATCCCGTTCTCGGTCTGAGCTTCACCCGTGGCATCGGCAGCCTGAACGCCCGTAGCCTGACCCTCCACCACGCGCGCGGTGGACTCGCTCAGCAACGACGTCTCCACCGCATTTTGCTCCGTCAGCACCCAGATGCCCGCCAGCGTTGCAGCGAACAGAATGATCGCGGTCCATCCGATTATTTGTTTTACGCGCGCCAAGGGCCTACCTCCTTTTTTGAATATCAGCGAGTGTAGCCCCAAATGACATCGTCACCGTATCAAAATTTGAATCGCAACAGGAAGCGACAAAGCGACGCAAACCCCTACCCCGCCTCGCGCATCCAGCGATCGAACGTCCCCACGCACACGCCCAGGCACTTTGCTGCCTGGCTGCGCGTAATATCGCCCGCCTCATAGCTATCGCGCACCAGCTCAAACTGAGGAGGGCACGGCTTGCGAGGTCGACCGAAACGGACCCCTCGCGCCCGCGCCGCTGCAATTCCCTCCGCTTGGCGCCGATGGATATTCTCGCGCTCCACCTGCGCCACGTAGCTCAGCAGTTGCAGCACAATATCGGCAATCAGGGTATTAGTCACATCCGGCGTGCCGCTTGCCCTGGCGCGCGTGTCAAGCAATGGCATGTCCAACACCACAATGGCAACCCCGAGCTCCTTGGTAATGCGACGCCATTCCTCAAGAATCTCGGAGTAATTACGACCAAGTCGGTCGATAGAAAGCACCACCAGCACGTCCCCGTCTCCCAGGACGTGCAGCAGCTCGCGATAGCGCGGTCGATCGAAGTCCTTGCCGCTCGCATGGTCGGCATAAATATTCGCCGAGCCCACGCCATAGGCGCCCAGCGCATCCAGCTGCCGATTAAGATTCTGATCGCGCGAACTCACCCGCGCATAACCATACACCGTCGCCATCTCATCCCCGCTTTCTTGTAAACCTGCCAAAAAGGGACAGGTTTATTTTGGTAGGTTTTACCTCTCGAATAGCAGGTAAGCGGGCGGCCGAGCAGACGGCAAGGTAGCCATGATCCAAATGCGGAGGGCGGCCCCGAAAGACCGCTCTCCCGCCATGAGTCGAGATTTGGCTAATGGATAAGCTTAAAGTCCAAGTGCCCACGCGTGGTATTGACGCGCGAGACCTCGATAATCACGCGCTGACCCAGTTCATAGCGAGTCCCCGTGTCGGCACCTGCGAGCGTGAGCGCATCCTCGTCGAACTCGAACCACTCGTTGCCCAGGCTCTTGATCGAAACCAAGCCTTCGACCTGCGTCAGGTCCAAGCGCACAAAGAGGCCCATGCTGCTAACCCACGAGACGGTTCCGGCATAGCGCTCGCCCAGACGGTCCTCATAGTACTGGGCAATCTTGATCTTTTGCGTCGCATGGCTAGCGGCATCTGCCGCGCGCTCGGCATCGCTGCATGCGCGGCAGATCTGCGGCAGAATGCGCGGCAGCGACTCGCGCCCCTTGCCGATCAGCCGCGGCGTACGGACCAGGGCGTCCTTGCCGCCGAGCTGCTCATAGGCCAACTGCAGTTTGAGCACGCGGTGCACCACCAGATCGGGGTAGCGACGGATGGGACTCGTAAAGTGACAGTAGCACGGCGCGGCGAGCGCAAAGTGGCCCTCGTTGCGCGGCTTGTACAGTGCGCGCTGCATGCTGCGCAGAAGCAGCGTGTTGACGAGCGGTGCGTTGGCCGTACCGGCGGCAGCATCAACTGCAGCCTGTAGCTCATCGGGACTCCCCAGGGCGATACCGGCAGCACGGCGATCGTCGATGATGCCTAGCTGCGCCAGCGCAACTGCGGCACCGTGCAGGCTATCGGGGCTCGGATCCTCATGCACGCGATAGCAGGCCTCGATATCACGGTCTGCCAGCCACTCTGCAACGCACTCGTTGGCGAGTAGCATGGCTTCCTCGATAAGCGACGTGGCACACGAACGCTCGCGCGCCACAATCTGCACGGGTACTCCGTCCTCATCCAATAGAGCGCGAATCTCGGCCGTGTCAAAATCGACTGAGCCGCGGGCACGACGAATACGACGGCGAAGTTCGGCGAGTTCGTTGGCGGCGACAAGGAAATCGCCGAGGTCGACGTTATAGCCGCGAGCAGTTTCCTCGCACGCAAGACCGCGCTCAAGCGCCTCCTCGCGCGAGGCCTCAGCAGCCGCAACATCCTCAGCGGCGCCTTCCAGCACCGAATACTCAACCGCGCCGGCACGCACCAGCAGCGCCTCGGC